>OODT01001690.1_pt1 | contig 9999 bp, 10 predicted proteins | sample 1671841 | NCBI WGS metagenome assembly OODT01 (sample SAMN06348198, study PRJEB24527) | human gut metagenome | biome: human gut; feature: ankylosing spondylitis patient; material: feces | host: Homo sapiens | place: China | collected 2015-10 | reverse complement strand
GACGGCGAGCGTGATTTATCCCTCCCCCGCTGGCGTCCACTTTAGCTATAGCCTTACCCTATAACTAGCCCAAACTTTTAAGAATTAACACTTTTACTCCAATTGTGTTATAGTAACCATATCGACGATGAAACACCACTTAAAGGAAAGAGGAAAGACATGTCTTCAATATTAATCCAAGATGTGAGCAAAACCTTCGAAACCAAAGACGGTTCCGTACAAGCCCTGAAACACGTAAGCCTCTCCATTGAAACCGGAGACATCTACGGAATCATCGGAATGTCCGGTGCAGGAAAAAGTACCCTGGTACGATGTATGAACTTTCTGGAAGTACCATCCGAAGGAAAAGTATTAATAGACGGAAAATCCCTCAGCGAATTTTCCCCAAAAGAACTCCGCAAAGAGCGAGAGAAAATAGGAATGATTTTCCAGCATTTTAACCTGCTCATGCAGAAAAACGTACTGGAAAACGTCTGCTTCCCACTGTACATCCAGGGGAAGAAAAAAGCCGAAGCAAGAGCAAAAGCCCTGGAGCTTCTGGAAATCGTAGGACTGGCAGACAGAGCGAAAGCATATCCCGCACAGCTCTCCGGTGGACAGAAACAAAGAGTGGCAATCGCCAGAGCCCTGGCCTCCGATCCACAGATACTGCTCTGTGACGAAGCCACAAGCGCTCTGGATCCCCAGACCACATCCTCCATACTTGAACTTTTGCAGGACATCAATCAGAAATTCGGAATCACCATTGTGATCATTACCCACCAGATGTCAGTTGTCCGTGAGATTTGTACTCATGTGGCAATTATGAAAGACGGTGAAGTAAAAGAACAAGGCCTTGTAGAAGAAATCTTCAGCCACCCGAAATCACAGGTAGCCAAAGAACTGATTAGCAAGGATTCTGGAAACGACGTAGAAAGCAAAAAGCTTACCCAGTCAGAAATCCAGGACGGCGAAATCGTTCGAATCGTATTCTCTGAGAACTCCGCATTCGAACCAGTAATCGCAAACCTTATATTAACCTTCCACGAACCTGTAAACATTCTGAAGGCAAACACCAAAAACGTAGGCGGTGTAGCCAAAGGAGAAATGATCCTCCAGTTCATGAGTGACAGTACCAATGTACCGGAGATGAAGAAATTCCTTACAGAACGTGGACTTGAGATAGGGGAGGCGAACTGATTATGTGGACGAAACAAGTAACCGATATGATAATCGCAGGTGTAGGGGAAACATTATATATGACCCTGTTTTCCACCTTCTTCGGATATGTATTTGGAATGCCCCTTGGAATCCTGCTGAAAGTATCCGACAAAGAGGGTCTGCGGCCAAACGCAGTACTATATAAGATCCTAGATGTGATCGCAAATATTTTCCGAAGCATCCCATTCCTGATCCTGTTGATCCTGCTCATTCCATTCACCAGATTTCTGGTAGGAAAAAGCTATGGAACCACAGCCACTATCGTACCCCTTACCATTGCAGCAATCCCTTTTATCGGACGAATGGTAGAGTCTTCCTTAAATGAGGTAGACCCGGGAGTTATCGAGGCTGCAAGATCCATGGGAGCAAGCAACCTTCAGATCGTATTTAGGGTAATGCTGGTAGAAGCAAGAACATCCCTGATCTCAGGAGCTACCATTGTAACAGGAACTATCCTTGGTTACTCCGCAATGGCAGGAACCGTAGGAGGAGGCGGACTTGGAGACATTGCAGTCCGTTACGGATACAACCGCTGGCAGACGGACATCATGCTGGTGACAGTTATCCTTCTGGTAGTACTGGTACAGATTTTCCAGACAATTGGTATGTTCATAGCCAACAAGCTGGATAAAAGAAAATAAGCCACAGATTATTTTATAAGAAATGGTATCTGTGAGCAGTAACCAAAATCGATAATTGACAGGAGTTTTTAGTAGCCCCTGTTTATTATAAAAAATGATTGTAATGTAGAAACTAAATATATTTTTCAAAAAATAAGGAGGAACTTTATTATGAAAAAATTAATCGCAGCAGCACTCACAGGAGCATTAGTACTTGGAACCGTTGGAACATCCGTTGTTTTCGCAGCAGATGATGACAAAACCATCACAGTAGCAGCATCCGAGACACCACATTCCGAGATCCTTGAAGCAGCAAAACCGATCCTTGAGGAAGAGGGATACGACCTTGAGGTAACGGTATTTGATGATTATGTACAGCCAAACGAAGTTGTAGAGAGCGGCGATTTCGATGCAAACTACTTCCAGCACATTCCATATCTGAACAGCTTCAACGAGGAAAAAGGAACCCACCTTGTAAATGCAGGCGGAATCCACTACGAGCCATTTGGAATTTATCCTGGAACAAAATCCAGCCTTGACGATATCGCAGATGGCGACACAATCGCAGTACCGAACGATACCACAAACGAGGCAAGAGCACTTCTTCTTCTCCAGGACAACGGAATTATCAAACTGAAAGACGGTGCAGGTCTTGAGGCAACTGTAAACGATATTGAGGAGAACCCATACAACGTAGAAATTGTTGAGCTTGCAGCTGAGCAGGTAGCGCGTGTTGCAGAAGAGACTTCTTACATTGTCCTTAACGGAAACTATGCACTTCAGGCTGGTTACTCTGTATCCAAAGATGCACTTGCATATGAGACCTCTGATTCCGAAGCTGCAAAAACATATGTAAACGTAATCGCAGTAAAAGAAGGAAATGAGAACAGCGACAAGATCAAAGCTCTTGTAGACGTATTAAAATCTGACGAGATCAAAGATTTTATCAACGAGAAATATGACGGAGCAGTTATCCCGTTCGAGGACAGCGATGACGCTGAGACAGGAGATGCTGAAGCAGCAGATGACGCTGACGAGACTGCAGCTGCAGAAGCTGACACAGCAGACGAGACAGCCGAGGAGACAGACGCTGAATAATCTGTAAAAATTAAACAGGGTTTTATTAAGAGAGTGATTATAAATCGGATTGAAATGCATTGGAAAAGATACATTTCAGTCCGATTTTTGCCTGTAAAAAAAGCAGTGTCCAATATATGGAACAGTACATAATTATGGAATAGGGTGACCTTCCGCCCTCTGTAAAAACAGTTGAAAAACCTTATAAAATCTGCTATTATAAAAACGAATTTTTGTAGGTATCGAGGTGAGGCCAAGTGAAAAAAAACGAATGTGCGAACCGGCTTGTCTGCCTGTTTTTCAGTGTGGCAGTTGCGGTTTTGTGTGTGCTTTTTGCAGGCATGGAAGCGAAGAGCATTATGCATGTTTACGATCTGAAACCGGCCTCAGCTTCTTTGATTTCACCAGAGCTTTCCAGAAGCACCCGGACAAGTGCAGAAGAACTGACAGGACTTCGGCAGGTGTCTGTAAGGCTGGAGGCGGACCAGCGCCTTCGCCACAGGTCAGGCGTGGAAATTGTGGTGCTCATCATGTTGGCAGTTCTGCTGGCGAATACCGTATTTTATAAAGCAAAGAAACGTCTGCTGACCAGAAATGATGCTGACGGCAGACGGTTTATTATCTGTTACATCCATCATCAGGATGGACAGAAACACTGAAGATCATATACCATTGTTTAATATTGCTGATTGCTGCAAGTGTTTTCATTATGAGTAAAGCATTGCAGTGGAGAGCAATTATTTTCCATGTAAACAAACGTATATGATTGGAGGTATGACACTATATGTTACTTAATATTTTTATAGGAGTAATGATTGTTGCAGCCATTGCTGTCGGCATCTGGATGGCATGGTTTGACAGTCATGGAGGAAAGAAATAATGGCACAGATTTTAGCAGTAGTAATTTTCCTGGCGATGTTCATTCTGATCATCACAGAAGTATGGGAAAGACATATTGTTACGCTGGGATGTGCGCTCCTTACATTGATTCTTGTATTTGGAATCTGTATGCACAGCCCCTCAGCAATTATTGAAACACTGAACATACATAGTATTTTTTCACCGGGATTCTGGCACACAGCAGGTGAAGCAAGCGAAGCTTCTGCTGGAATCAACTGGGAAACTATCGTGTTCATCGCTGGTATGATGATCATGGTAGAAGGCATGGCAAACTCCGGATTTTTCCGCTGGTTATGCATGAAGATCGCGAAACTGGTTAAATACCAGATTATCCCGATCTTTATCACATTTATGCTCCTGTCCTTTGTACTTGCTATGTTTATCGATAGTATCACCGTAATCCTGTTCCTTGCAGCGGTTACCGTAGAACTGTCACAGCTGCTGAAATTTAATCCGGTACCAATGATCCTTGCAGAGATCTTCTGCGCCAACCTTGGTGGATCCGCTACCATGTGCGGAGATCCGCCGAACATTATCATTGGAACATCACTTGGATTTTCCTTTGCAGATTTCGTGACAAACACAGGTCTTATCGCGGTGATCGCACTGGTGCTGGTTGTAATCTATTTTTACTTTATTTTCCGCAAAGAGCTTACCGAAAATGCGGGAAAAATTGATCCGTCTACGTTACCGGATCCGGAAGAAGCGATTGTAAGCAAGAAGGGTTTCACCATCAGCTGTGTGATCTTCCTCTGCGCTGTTGTCCTTCTGGTAACACATTCCCAGACAGGGCTTACCGTATCCTGTATCGGTGTATTTATCGCAGCAGTGACACTGATCACTTCCGGAAAAGATGCTTTGGACCTTCTGAAAAAGGTTGATTACAAGACACTGCTGTTCTTCGTAGGACTTTTCGTAGTTGTTGGCGGTCTGGAGCAGACCGGTATCCTTACGATCCTGGCTGGATTTATTGGAAAAGTCAGCGGCGGAAACCTGATGGTAATGATCGCCATCATTATCTGGGTATCTGCTATCGCAAGTGCATTTATTGATAACATTCCGTTTGCAGCTACCATGATCCCGGTTATTGACAGTCTGGCAGCCGCACAGGGAGTTGATATTTCCATTCTGGCATGGGCTCTTGCAATGGGTACTGACATCGGCGGAAGTGCAACCCCGATCGGAGCTTCTGCAAACGTAGTCGGTATCGCAACAGCAGCCAAGAGCGGTCACATGATCAAATGGGGAAAATACTGCAAGGCAATGGCACCTGCCACGATCCTGGTTGTCCTCGTTTCCATGCTGATGATTTATGCTAGATATTTATAATGCCATAAGGGGGAAGTGTAGAACTGTCAATTATCAGAGAAAAAGCAGTGCCAAAGATCTGGCATGCCATGAATAACTGACAGTTGGTCTTGCCCGCTTTTAACGGCATTTTATCCGGAAAAATCCGTGAAACAAGAGCGGATTTCTCTGGTTAGAAGGGAGGATACCATGAAAACACAAAAACAGGTGATCATTTCCATCGGACGAGAGTTCGGAAGCGCAGGCCATGAAATTGCAGAGCGAATCGCCAAGCGCTATGGACTTTCGTTATACGATCACAATCTTTTACGCGAGGTGGCAGACAGCCATAACGTAAATCCAGAAGAGCTGGAAATCTTTGACGAGATGAAGCACAACAAATTTCTTTACCGCACAGTGAAAGGAATGAGCAGTTCTCCGGCAGACAACGTTGCTATGATGCAGTTCAATTTTCTTCGGGAAAAGGCTGAAAAAGGAGAATCCTTTGTAGTTGTAGGACGTTGCTCTGAGACAATCCTGAAGGATTATGAGGGCCTGATTTCCATCTTCATTATTGGAGACATGGATCAGAAAATTGCCCGTGTAGCCCGTCTTTATGGAAAAACCGATAAAGAAGCTGAGCGCTTTATCAAAGAGAAAGACAGAAAGAGAAAGAAATACCACGACAGTCATTGCAATTCCAAATGGTCAGATTCCCATACCTATGATCTGAGTCTGAACAGCAGCACTCTTGGCGTGGAGGGAAGCGTTGAATTTCTTTCATCTTATATTGACAAAAGGATATCAAAAATGAAATAATAAGCTTAATGACAAAGGTTCTGCCAGGACGCATACAAGTGTCAGGGCGGAACCTTTGTGGTTTTTGTGGCCGCAGTCAGTAAGAGTAGTCAGAAATAGTTCTGATGTTGGGAAGGTGCTACCCTAAAGCCACGAACTCTCATTTATCCAGGAGGAAAATTTATGTTCACTGATGACGAAAAAGACTACATTATGCGTATGATCAAAGAGATTGCCCGTGTCCTTGCCAGCGTCATGCTTGGGAAAAAATATGTTCAGGTGGAATTGCCGGTAGAATCCAAATATCAGATTTCCGGAGACAAGCTTCACCATATGAAAACCATGGTGGACAGAGGCGAGATCAACGAGGCAGAGAACGAACTTCTTGACCGGATCGATTACGCTGACAAAGAAGCTCTGGCAGAAGCTATGTTTTTCTACGAATATGCTGCATCCAAAGGGGATGAATTTCTGGAAGCGCACAACTATTCCCTGGAGGAAATAAGGGATGGGATCCAGCAGCTGGCAGAAGACGCAGGATATGGAAATATTATAAATATGCTTGATATAAAATAGAATCTCTTGTGATATATGAAATACTGCGATTTTATTAAGTCTGCTCCCAAAAGTATTTTTGCCAAGTGGGAGCGCCATAGGCGTGGAACAGCTGACTTTCCTATATGGAGATGTCGCCGACAGGCGGCATGTCCGTTTAGAGTGAAATTGTGATCACGCTTAAAATGATGAGGAGATTATAAGATGTTTCTTGAAAAAAACAGAGACCGGATAGAAAAAGACTTTGAAGATTTTTCCAGGGAACTGCCAGGAAAAGCGGAAGAGATAAAGAAGAGAATGGAAGCACTAAGTCCTGATATTGTGATCGGAATGAAATATCTGTACAGCAATATGCCCTACAGCGATGTGGGAAACTATACCTTTGACACTTATCTGGATTATGTGCAGCAGGGAATCTATCTCTGGGAAAATTCCCCTTATGTAAAGAATTATCCAGAGCTTTATTTCCTGAATTACGTGCTTTTTCATCGGACAAATGATGAAGAAATCAAACCATGCCGTACCTATTTCTGGAAAAAAATAAAGGATAAGGTCCAGGGGAAGGCCATGGTGGAAGCTGCACTGGAAATCAATCACTGGTGTGCGGGAGAAGTGATGTACCAGGGAACGGACATGCGTACCGGCTCCGCACTGGAAATTTACAGAAGCGGTGTAGGCCGCTGTGGTGAGGAAGCCGTCTTTGTGGTAAATGTAATGCGAAGTGCCGGAATCCCTGCAAGACCAGTGTATGTGCCGAGATGGTCCCACTGTGATGACAACCACGCCTGGGTAGAGGTCTGGTGCGATGGCGACTGGCATTATCTGGGAGCTTGCGAGCCAGAAGCTGTTCTGGACAAGGGCTGGTTTACCAATGCAGCATCCAGGGCCATGATGATCGGCTCCAGATGGTATGACCGCGCTATGCCAGACGAAAAAGTGATCGGAAAAGACGGAATGAACCGGATCATCAATCTTCTTGGTAAATATGCCAAAACCAGGTGGATCACTATTACAGTGGAAGATCTGGATGGAACTCCGGCTGCTGGGGCAAAAGTACGGGCTGAGGTAATGAACTATGGGGAATTTTCCCCGATTGCAATAATGGAAGCAGACAAAAATGGCTGTATTTCCTTTGAAACCGGTTTTGGAAGCCTGCTGATCTGTGCTGTTTATGATGGTGCTTACGGGGAAAAGGTAATCGACACAAGAGAGGACGACCATTTTACCTGTACTCTTGGTGAGGAATATGAGGATGAGCTTTGGGTGGATTTTGACATGAATGCACCGGAGGATACCGGCAGAATAAGATGGAATATTACCCAAGAACAGGAAGAAGAGAATAATCACCGGATTGCCGCTGAGGCAGAACACTGCCGCCGTAAGATTGAGAAATTCCAGCCGCTGTGGAAGCGCTGCCTTTTTGGACATACCATGAAGGAAGTGGAGCCTATGATGGCTGTTTTGTCTGAGAAAGACAGAAGGGATGCTTTTCCAGAAGTGCTGGAGGGCCATTATCAGGAGGCCTCGGTTTATCGCGAATTTAATCCAGATGAGATTTACATTCCATATGTATGGAATCCCCGCGTGGAAAATGAGGTCCTTACCAGGTGGAGGAAGAAGATCCTGGGCTATTTTGACAAGGGGCAGAGGGATGCTTTTGAAGCGGATCCCAAGAGCATCTGGACCTGGATCGAAGAGAACATTTCAGTCCGCAATGACAAAGAGCGCCTGACTGCATACACCACTCCTGGTGCAGCACTGGAGCTTGGAATTGCCGGAGAGAAATCCCACAAGGTGCTTTTCGTGGCAATCGCCAGAACCCTGGGAATCCCGGCACGTCTGAATCCTGCTGATGGAGCTATTGAATATTGGGATGGAATGAGGTTTGTAGCAGTATTGGAAGAGAGCCGGAAGGAATCCCATCTTACAGTCTTCGCCGGGGAAAAAGGGGACTGGAATTATTTCCAGAACTGGACCATTGCGGTGACAGACGGAAGAGGATACCTTACCCTGGATTTCAGCGACCGCAAGTGGGAAGCTGGAAAACTGGAATTGGATATCATGCCGGGAGATTACCGGATTCTGACTGGAAACCGTCTGCCAAACGGAAACATTCTGGGAAAAAGATACGATTTTCATATTGAAAAAGATGAGACGAAGCGGGTAGAACTGGAGCTTCGAGAGTATAGTCTGAAGGAAATGTTCAACCGTCATTCCATTCCGGATTCCAAGCTGACCGATCGGGCTGGAAATCAGGTGCTGGTGTCTGAATTGACGGGAAGAAGGCGCTGCGAACTGTCTGATGCAGAGCACATAGATGTTCCTTGCAAGGCAGACGAAGGGCTGGATGCGGCTGTAGCCTTTGGAGACGCTGCCAAACGGGAGAATAGTCTGGTTGCGCGCAATATTCTCTTCTGGTTAGAAGAGGGCCGCGAGCCTACCGAGCACATCCTCAATGAAATGATGGATTTGAAAGAAAAATATGAAAAAATCCAAAAGCAGGTTATATTTATCCTTCGCAGTAAAGATTCTTTAAAGAATGCTACTATGGTGAAATGTCTGGAACTGTTCCCTGAAATTCAGGTGTACTTCCACGATTTCGGCAAGGACAAGGAAATGACCGCCCGCCGCATGTACGTAGATTCCGGGAAGCTGCCGCTTATGACCATTACCGAGGGCAAATGCCAGGGTATCTTTGCAGCAGCTGGATACTCCGTGGGTATGGCAGATATGTTGGTGAGGATTTTTGAGGCATGAACCGGGATCAGATCAAATACGTAGCCATGTTTACCATGCTATTAAACCATATTGCAAACGTTTTCCTGGAACCAGGTACCTTTCTTTTTGAGGTGATGGTGGACGTGGGTTATTTTACCGCTATCACCATGTGCTACTTCCTGGTAGAAGGCTACTGCTACACCCGCTCCAAAGAGAAATACGGCAAACGGCTTCTGCTGTTTGCCCTGATTTCCGAAATCCCCTTCTGTCTTGCATTTACAGAAGAAGGAACCATAAGTTTCGTAAGCATGAACATGCTATTCACTCTTTTCCTGTGCTTCCTGATTCTCTATGCAATGGAAAAAATCCCTTCAGGAACCCGGCAGACACTCTGCATCTTGGGCCTGGTATTTGCCTCCGCCTACAGCGACTGGGCCTTTCTTGCCCCTATCTTCACCTATTGGTTCGCAAGCTGTGGCCTCCGGGATGCACAGGGGAAAATGCTGCCAGCCGGCGGCCGGAATGCTGATCAGAAAAGCCATCTGGCTGGCGGCCAGAATCTTGAACGAAAAAAACTTTTATGGAAGGTTTTCAGAAAGGCAATGCTGTTCTTTGGTCTGTTAAACCTTGTAGAAAATATGGAGCAGACCACTCCTGCCAGGGCTGTTATCCAGTCCCTCGGCGCCACCGCCGGAATTCCGCTCTCAGCACTTTGCATCATCTATCTCTACAACGGAAAGCGCTCCGAAAAACATCGAACCTTTTCTAAGTGGTTCTTCTACATTTTTTATCCGGCACATTTGCTAATATTAGGTATATTGAGAATTGCTATTTAGTGTGTTGA
>OODT01001681.1_pt1 | contig 10077 bp, 7 predicted proteins | sample 1671841 | NCBI WGS metagenome assembly OODT01 (sample SAMN06348198, study PRJEB24527) | human gut metagenome | biome: human gut; feature: ankylosing spondylitis patient; material: feces | host: Homo sapiens | place: China | collected 2015-10 | reverse complement strand
TTAGGCATAATTGGCACCTCCGATGGTTCAATTATACCATAATAGGAATGTGAATTAAAATAGTTTGTTATTTAAAGTGGATTATACTAGTCGATAACCTTCCGGCTTTTTTATCCTTTTGAAATTTGTATTGTTGAGTGCCTACGCTGCGGAGTCGGAAGAAACTTCTTATTGCGACTGCCAGCGGAAAGCAGGGTGTTCCTGAGCAGGTGCATTAGCGTAGAGCGTTCCGAAGACACTTTGCAGCGTTTGTTAGAGAAAGTAAATCGAGTGCCATTGCACGAAGATTTCCACTTTCGAGTTACAAACGGTCAACGGGCTGAGGTAAAGCGGGCTCTGCACTGCGAAGGAATATCCTGCTTTCTGCGTCCGCTTCGCCGCAAAGAAGCTTTCTGATTTACAAGCATATCCCCCAACAACTACAAATTTACAAATTCCTCTTCTTCGTACTCACTACTTTTTCTTCATAGCACGTAAAGATCTCATCTACATCTTCTTTCTTCAATTTCGGTGTCACAAGGCTTACCAGCGGAACAATCACCAGACCTGCTACCATTGCAGCAGCACCGGCATTGATCGGTGATGCGATATAGCCTATGAACATATTAGAAACCGTAATACCGACTCCGGCAATAAATCCTGCCCAGACTCCTGCTCTTGTCACACCTTTCCAGTACAGACCATACAGAAACGGTGCAAGAAATGCTCCTGCAAGAGCTCCCCATGAAATTCCCATAAGCTGAGCAATAAAGGTCGGCGGATCCAGTGCGATCACCACCGATACAACGATAAAAAATACAATCAGGATCTGCATTGTAATGATCTGCTTTTTTTCGCTCATCTCTTTCATAATGTTATCTTTCAGCAGATCCAGTGTCATCGTTGAGCTGGATGTCAGTACCAGTGAGGAAAGTGTTGACATTGATGCGGAAAGCACCAGAACAACTACAATTCCGATCAGAATATCCGGCAGTTTTGAAAGCATGGAAGGAATAATACTGTCGTAAACGACCGCTCCGGTTTCTGCATTATAAATTTCTGCACTGTCAAATAATCTTCCAAATCCACCCAGGAAATAACATCCTCCTGAAATCACAATAGCAAAAAGTGTAGAGATCACTGTTCCCGTATTAATAGACTTTTCATCTTTGATCGCATAAAATTTCCCGATCATCTGCGGAAGTCCCCATGTTCCGAGTGAAGTCAGGATCACCACGCCCAGCAGATTCAGCGGATCCGGTCCGAAAAACGATGTAAATGCTCCGGGCTGTCCCATCGTTGCAGGGACATCACTTGGGATCTGTGCCATCTTAGAGACAGCTTCCATAAAGCCGCCCTGACCGTTCAATACAGAAGCAATCACCGCAACAATTCCGAACAGCATAATAATCCCCTGAATAAAGTCATTGATCGCTGTTGCCATATATCCGCCCAGAATCACATAAATTGCCGTAAACACTGCCATTGCGATCACACACCACGTATAAGGAATATTAAATGCCATTCCAAAAAGCCTGGACAACCCATTATAGACGGATGCTGTACACGGTATCAGAAATACAAACACAATCACCGATGCTACGATCTTCAGTGCTTTACTGCCATATCTCTGTCCGAAGAAATCCGGCATCGTCTTTGCTCTCAGATGCTGTGTCATGACCTTCGTTCTTCTTCCAAGAACAACCCATGCCAGCAGACTTCCGATCAATGCATTTCCGATTCCGATCCAGGTACTTGCAATTCCGTATTTCCATCCAAACTGTCCCGCATATCCTACAAATACAACTGCGGAAAAATAGGAGGTTCCATATGCAAATGCAGTCAGCCACGGACCTACCGAACGCCCGCCAAGTACGAACCCGTCTACACTTTTCACATGTCTCCTGGAATAAAATCCAACGCCAACCATCACTGCAAAAAATATGATCAGCAAAAATAATTTAATCCCCATCTCTTTTCTTTTTCCTCTCTTCCTCTTCCTTTTTATCCTTCGTTTTGTTCTTCGCTTTAAACCGTTACGCTTTAAAGTATTAAAGTGATTTTGTATAGAATAACACGGGACAATCACCCGTGTCAATTCTTTTCTGAAGATTCGATGATGTTTCTATTCTTCTGCCTGTTCCGGTTCTTCCTCATCTTCCATATATCGATGTTCTTCATCATAAAATCTGATCAATGCCTGCGTCCCCAGTTCTCCATATCCTTCTGCCTCCAGTTCTTCATAATTCGCAAGAACCATACTTAAGACATCCAGTGATAACCCTTTCCGGTTTGCCTCGATCAGGGCAAGCTTCATATCTTTAATAAAATGCTTCATGAAAAATCCCGGTGCATAATCTCCTGCAATGATCTTTGGTCCAAATGTATCTAACTGCTTACTTCCTGCTGCCCCTGTAGAAACAGATCGCATCACTACATCCAGATCCAGCCCCTGCTCTTTGGCATAAGTAAGAGCCTCACATACACCGGAAAGTGTTCCGGCGATCATGATCTGGTTTGCCAGCTTACAGTGCTGACCTTTTCCGGCTTCTCCCTGGTAATTGATGTTCGTTCCCATCGCCTCAAAAAGCGGCATACATACTTCAAAATCTTCCTTATCTCCACCCACAAGAATGGATAACGTTCCTGCTTTCGCTCCTGTATCTCCTCCGGTCACCGGTGCATCCAGCACGTGAAATCCCCGCTTCGTTCCCTCTGCATAAATCTTTTCTGCAATCTGAGGACTGGTTGTTGTCATGTCAATCAGATAAGCCCCCTTCGATGCACAGTCAAGGATATTCCCCTCATCAAAATAAACTTCTTCCACATCCTGTGGGAATCCTACGATCGTAATCACTGCATCACATTCACTGACGCACTCTCTGATCGATTCATGAAAGATTGCACCTTCACTGATAACATCTTCAACCTTTGCTTTTGTCCGGGCATAGATATGAAGTTCAAATCCTGCTTTCATAAGATTTCTTACCATGGATTTTCCCATGATGCCTACGCCAATAAAACTAATCTTTTTCACGCTTTATTCCCCCTGCTTTTCGGCTACTTCTCCCTGCTTTTTATAAATACTGTAGGCAGGTACAAATCCACGTACAGAAGAAAGTGGATAAATATTACTGTGACTTCCAACAACAGTTCCTGGATTCAGGACACTTCCGCATCCGACTTCCACTTCATCCCCCAGCATCGCACCAAACTTTTTCATGCCTGTCTCGATCTTCTCTCCGTCTGCTTTTACAACAACCAGTTTCTTGTCTGATTTCACATTGGATGTGATCGAGCCTGCTCCCATATGAGATTTATATCCCAATACAGAATCTCCTACATAATTATAATGTGGTACCTGTACTTTGTTAAACAAGATCACATTTTTCAACTCGGTCGAATTGCCTACAACAGCACCCTCTCCTACAATCGCATTTCCACGGATAAATGCACAATGACGGATTTCTGCATCCTTCCCAATGATCGCCGGTCCATTGATAAATGCAGTCGGTGCTACTTTTGCACTCTTTGCGATCCATACATTTTCTCCACGCTTCTCATAGTCATCTTCGCTCAGCGTCTTTCCCAGCTCCAGGATAAAGCTGCTGATCTTCGGAAGTACTTCCCATGGATAAGTCACTCCTTCAAAAATATCCTTTGCTATTGTCCGATCCAATGTATAAAGTTTTTTTACTGTTAATGCTTCTGTCATCTTTTTTCCCTTTCTACGCTTTGAATTTTCTGTACCCGGTACAAAGATCTACCTCATTGACAAGTTCTTTTCCATCAAGGAATGCCTCCAGATTCTCTCCCGCGATCTTTACAACTGTATCAAGGATCTGCCTCATATGGTAATTGCCCGATACATGTGGTGTGATCAGAAGATTGGGAAGATCCCACAAAGGAGAATCTGCCGGAAGCGGTTCCTCCTCCGTCACATCCAGAATTGCACCTCCTAAATGACCTTCAACAAGCATTTTTTTCAATGCTTCTCCCGGGATCAGGCTTCCACGCCCTACATTGATGAGGATTGCTCCCGGTTTCATTTTCTTCATCCGCTCCAGGTCAAACATCCCTGCTGTCTCCCCTGTTCCCGGCATACAGCACGCAACGATATCCGCTTTCGGAAGCAGACGGTCTAAATCTTCCTGCTGACAGACTTCTTTTATATAATCCGGTCTGGCTGCTTTATGCTTTCTCACACCGATCACTTCACTGCCCAGTGCATGCATTTTTTCCGCAAACTGACTTCCAATATCACCAAGTCCCACAACAAGCGTCACCGAATCACGGATTGACAGCACTTCTCCCTCGTCCTTCCACAGATGCTGCTCCATATTTTTCTGATACAGATGCAGCTTTTTCCGCAGCATCAATACTCCAGCCAGCATATATTCTGAAATTGCCAGCCCGTAAGCTCCTGTGGCATTTGCCAGCTTTGTATCCGGCATGAGGACTCCTGATGCCGTATATTCTGTCGATCCGGCACTGTCAAGCTGGAGAAACTTTAACTTTTTAGCCTTAGGGACCAGCTCTACAGGGATATTTCCCAGAATGATCTCCGCATCCACCACATCTGAGACGGTTATTTCCTCTTTTGTCCTGTAGCAGAACTGAAATTCCTTCCCCTTTTCTTCCAGAAACTTCCGGTCTTTTTCCCGTACCGGAATGGTTACAAGTATTTTTTTCATTTTCTACCTCTTTTATAAAATGCAGCTGCATGGTCATAACACGCACGTAGCTGATACTGATTATTCAATCCTTTCACGCCCACAGTCCTGACCGTTACAAAATGATCCAGCTTCTGCATATATTCCTCGGAAGTGATCGTTCCTTCTGCCACGTAGTTCAGTCCTTTTTCCCAGCTTGCTGTCAGCTCCGGATTCAAAAGTGATTTGATTGAATGATCAACCACATCATAAACCATCTCTCCCTGAAGCGTCGGCGTGATCACCTGCGTCTTCTTATTCAGAGAAAGATATTTAATATTGATCAGCTTTTTCAGGATTTCTGCACGAGTCGCACTCGTTCCGATTCCACTGCCCTTGATCTGAGCCCGCAATTCCTCGTCTTCAATCAACTGTCCTGCATTCTCCATCGCAAGAATGATCGAACCGGAATTATATCTTTTCGGTGGAGACGTTTCTCCCTCTTTGATATTCAATGCCCTGACCGGAAGCACTGCCCCCTTCTTCAGTGATTTGATCACCTCAAACAATGCAGTATCCAGTCCCTGTTCTTCCTCTGCTCCATCTGCTCCGCTTTCTTTTTCTTCCTCTTCTTTCATGCTGCCTTCCGGTTTTCCTTTTGCGGAAGTATTCCTGCCTTTCGGAACTCCTGCCACTTTCAGATACCCCTCTTCTGCCAGTACTTTAAAGTTGGAGAAAAAGCGTTCTTCTTTGATGGAGGATACGATTGCAACTTTCTGATATACGGCAGGCGGATAAAAAATACTTAAAAAACGCCGTACGATCAGATCATAGACCCGGTGTGCTGTCGGTGCAACAGAACTTAAAGCATTCAGTCCCTGCCCCGTCGGAATGATAGCATAATGATCTGTGATCTGCTTATCATTTACATATCTGGTCTTTGCAAGCTCCTTATAATTTCCAAATGCCTGGATATCTTTCAGATAAGGTGCCGCCATCGGATATTTTGACAGACCGTTCAGATTGCGGGATATCTCTTTTGCCACTGCTGTGGAAAGCACCCTTGCATCTGTTCTCGGATAGGTTACAAGCTTCTTTTCATACAGTTCCTGCACAATCCGCAACGTCTCATCCGGACTGATCTTAAATCTTTTGGAACAGTCATTCTGCAATTCTGCCAGATTATATAAAAGCGGTGGATTTTTCTTTTCCTTTTTCTTCTCAATCGATTCGATCCGACAGACCGGACCCTCTTTCTGATCCACACCTTCCAGCAAAAACCGGATCAGTTCTTCTGCTTTTTCTCTTTCCTTAAATCCATTTTCCTTATAGAGATCATATGACTCAAAGTATCGTGAGCCTTTGACTGCTTTCCATTCTCCCTCAAACTGATGCCCCTGTGCATCAATCGTACTGACGACTCTGTAAAATGGAGTCTTTACAAAATCCCGGATTTCTCTTTCTCTCCTGACCACCATTCCCAGCACACATGTCATAACCCGACCGACTGAGATCACCGAATACTTCGTATGGAGATAGTTGGAAATGCTATTTCCATATTTTAATGTCAGCAGCCTCGAAAAGTTGATTCCCATCAGATAATCTTCTTTCGCTCTCAGATAAGCTGAAGCTGCCAGGTTGTCATATTCGGAAAGATCTTTTGCTTCACGGATCCCACGCAGGATTTCTTCTTCCGTCTGCGAATCGATCCAGACTCTTCGCCGTTCCTTTCCCTTTACATGAGCCTCCTGTTCAACCAGCCGGTAAATGTATTCTCCCTCACGTCCTGAGTCGGTACAGACATAAATCCGGTCTACATCCTCTCTCGTCAAAAGCCCGCTGACAATCTGAAACTGCTTTGCAACCTGCGGGATCACCTCATATTTAAAATCATCCGGAATAAATGGCAGTGTATCCAGACTCCATTTTTTCAGTGCCGGATCATACTCCTCAGGATAACTCATTGTCACAAGATGTCCTACACACCACGTAACAATCGCATTCTCCGACTCCATGTATCCGTCCCGGTTCTTTGCATTTAATTTCAAAGCTTTTGCAAACTCTCTTGCAACACTTGGTTTTTCCGCTATGTAGATTGATTTTCCCATAAATATGCCAGTCTTTTCTCTTTCTATTCAATATGGAAACGATAAGCGGTCTTTGTATCGTAAGTTTCCCCTTTTTTGCAGATTGCTTCAGGAAAATTTTTCTGATGGACCGCATCCGGATAATTCTGTGTCTCCAGGCACACTGCATCCCGCTTCTGATAGACTGCCCCATTCCTTCCTGCTTCATTTTCCAGGAAATTGGCTGTATAAACCTGAACTCCCGGACGGTCTGTCCATACTTCCATGACGATACCGCTTTCATCTCCAGTCACTTCTGCTACTTTATCAAATCTGCCCTCGTTTTTCAATACCCAGTTATGGTCGTAACCATTTCCAAGTATCAGTGGTTCATACGCTGCATCAATCTCCGCTCCCAGTTCTTTTGTACTTCTGAAATCCATCGGTGTTCCATCTACAGAACAGACTTCTCCTGTCGGTATGGACTGAGCATCAGCCGGGGTAAAAGCATCAGATAAAAGCTGCATTCTATGATGTAATACAGAGCCGCTTTTATGACCGTTCAGATTGAAATAACTGTGGTTTGTCATATTAATTACCGTATCCTGATCAGGTACAGCTTCATAATGAATCGTCAGCCCATTTTCCTCGTCCAGCGTATAGGTAACTTTCATGTCCAACGCTCCCGGATATCCCTGATCTCCATCCGGGCTGTGCAGAAGAAAGGTTACATGGTCATCCCCGTTTTCGACGACCCTCCACATCCGTTTCTGATAGACATCCGGTCCGCTGTGCAGATTATTTTTCCCGTCATTCTCTGCCAGCTTATAATCAATCCCGTTAATCGTCACACACGCACCACCGATCCGGTTTGCATTTCTTCCGACAATTGCACCGATCGCTGCCGTTCCATTTTCATAACCGGCTGCATCCTCATACCCAAGTACCACTTCTACCGGATTTTTATCTTGATCCAAAACGGTCACATTCACAAGGGTCGCTCCAAAGTCAGAGACCTGCACTTCCATCCCTGCGTCATTTTTCATTTTATAAAGATAAGGTTTACTGCCGTCTTTCGTTATCCCGAATTTCTGAATCTGAAGTTTTTCCATTTTATTCTCTCTTCTCCTATTTTCTTCGTCTGAAAAATCCTAACACTCTTTTTATTACGCCTGTATTTTTCTGTTCACGCATCTCCCTGGTTTCTTCCTTTCTTGCATGAAGTGCCTCCTGCATAAATGTCTCCTGTGCATTGATCTTTCTTCCGCTTTCTGCTTTCTTATGGTAAGTGCCATCTTCTGCCATTTCTCTTGCTTTCACATTATCTGCAAGCATCACTTTTAACTGATGGAGCAGACGTTTTTTGACTGCCTCATCATAAACCGGGCATGCTACCTCAACTCTCTTTTCTGTATTTCTGGTCATCATATCAGCCGAACCAATGTAGATCTTCGTCTTTTCACCTTTTCCAAACACAAATACTCTCGGATGCTCTAAATACCGTCCGACAATACTTGTCACCCTGACATTCTCCGTATGTCCCGGTACCTGCGGTAAGATACAGCAGATTCCCCGCACGATCAGATCTACTTTAACACCCGCACAGGATGCCTCTTCCACTTTTCTGATAAAATCTACATCCGTTACGGAATTCATTTTCATGATGATCCTGCCTGCAGATCCCTTTTCAATCTCTTCATCCATCGTGGCAAGAACTCTTGCTTTTAAACTGACCGGTGAAACGATCAGGTGTCTGTATGCACCATGAAGATTTCCAATGGACATATTTTTGAAAAATTCTGCCGCATCCGTACCAATCTCCTGATTCGCCGTCATCAGGGAATAATCCGTATACATCTTTGCAGTCTTTTCGTTGTAGTTCCCTGTTCCGATCTGGGTAATGTAACGGATTTCATTTTTATTGTTCGGCTCACTCTTACTTCTATAAGTGATCAGGCAGATCTTGGAATGTACCTTATAGCCTTCAAATCCATATAACACCCGGCATCCTGCCTCTTCTAAACGTTCTGACCACTCGATATTATTCTGTTCATCAAATCTCGCACGCAACTCGATCAGTACCGTTACCTCTTTTCCGTTCTCCGCTGCGGCACAAAGATATTCTACCAGCCGTGCCTTCTTTGCCAGACGGTAGATCGTGATCTTGATCGTCAGCACATCCGGATCTGACGCTGCCTCCCGGATCATCTGCAGGAACGGCTCCATGCTCTCATAAGGATAGCTTAAAAGTACATCTTTCTTTTTTACCTGTTCCATCACACTGCCTTCATGGAGCATTGCCGCCGGCTGTGGGGAAAATGGCTCATCCACAAGTGTCCGCTTCATTGACTCAGGCAGTTTATCTGCAATCGCGAAGATAAAATCCAGCTTCATCGGCATCTTTGTCCTGAAAATACATTCCGGCCCGATCTTAAATTTTTCACAGAAATACTTTTCCAGCTCTTTGCTCAGTGGATTAGCTGCCTCCAGACGCACAACCGCCATTTTTTTCCGCTTATGAAGCGTCTCTTTCATAATATGCCTGAAATCCCCATGGTCTGCATAAGCCTCATCATCCGGTGATACATCTGCATTCCGCGTCACACAGATATAATTCTTATCTGAAACCTGATACTGGTTAAATACCAGTTCTGCAAATTCCAGAATGATCTTTTCCATTCTGATATAACGGATATCATATCCTGGAAGATACAGAATATTGGAAATATACTGAGGAACAGGAATAATTCCCAGCATTGCTTTATCTCCCTGCTTTAAATTTGCCACCACATAAATCTCTTTACTCAGAAGATGCGGAAACGGGTGATTTGCGTCTACGATCTGAGGTGAAAGCACCGGCAGAACCTCTTCTTTAAAATACTTTTTTACAAATTTCTTTTCCTGCTGCTCCAGTTCTTTGAAATCCAGCCCACACACACCATAGGGATGAAGCTGCTTTTTAATCTCCGCATAAGTCTTATCCCGTTCCTTATAAAGCGGAGAAACCGCACGATAAATCGCATCAAGCTGTTGCTTTGCTGTCATACCTGAACGCTGATCGATCTTTTTATCATCTGTTGCTGCCAGATCGTACAGACTTCCTACACGGATCATAAAAAACTCATCCAGATTGCTGGTAAAGATTGCAACAAACTTCATCCGCTCCATCAGAGGTACACTTTCATCTCTCGCTTCTTCCAGCACTCTCTGATTAAACCGAAGCCACGATAACTCCCGATTCTGCGTAAAATCCGGTATTTCCTTTTTGCTCATATTCATTCCCCTTTTCCATATATGTGTCCTGATATACGATTATTTTGATACCAGGGTCAAAAGGTCTGACACCACGTGTGCTCGCACACTAGTGGTAGAATGACCTT
>OODT01001672.1_pt1 | contig 10116 bp, 7 predicted proteins | sample 1671841 | NCBI WGS metagenome assembly OODT01 (sample SAMN06348198, study PRJEB24527) | human gut metagenome | biome: human gut; feature: ankylosing spondylitis patient; material: feces | host: Homo sapiens | place: China | collected 2015-10 | reverse complement strand
TTTCAGCGGTATATCGTAGGACTTTTTGGAGCTGGTGACAGGAGTTGAACCTGCAACCCACTGATTACAAATCAGTTGCGCTGCCATTGCGCCACACCAGCGAGTATCGTTTGCACAGGGTACTCTAGTAGAATACCAGAAACCTCCCCGCTTGTCAATATCTTTGTCCGGCCCCAGCCCCGACGCCGGCAGCGAGACCCACCCCCTCGGCGAGTGGCGCATCACCAAAGCGCCTACCTGCACCGAGAAGGGCGAGCGCCAGCGCAGCTGCAAGGTCAAAGACTGTGTCGTCACCGAGACGGAGGAGCTGCCCGCCCTCGGCCATCAGTGGAGCGGCTGGACGCCTGTCGAAGGCGGCAGCCGCGAGTACCGCAGCTGCGCGGGCTGCGGTGCGGTGGAGTACCGCGATGTCTCCCACAGCAGCAGCGACAGCACCCTCTCCACCGGCCTGCGTGTCCTCGACCCGGCTCAGGCCGACATCCTCCAGAACGCCCAGCTGGTCCGGCTGAGCCAGATCAGCGATGTTCTCTACATCGATGTCTCCCATGAGACGGCGTCTCTGCAGGGCGTCCTTTCCGATTTGACCGGCCTCCGCTCTGAGCGCATCGAGACCGTTGTCTTTTCCACCGAACGCTGCACTTCCACCCTCTCCCTCTCCGATGTTGCAGCCCTCGGTGCGGGCGATACGCCTTTCACCCTCCGCCACAGCGGCTCCACCGCCACCTTCACCGTGGGCGGCGCAGACCACAGCGCACTGCTGAGGTAAGCAGATCGCCATCCTCCATTCCTTCCACATAACGACCAAGGCCCCCGCAGTTCTGTTCCGGACTGCGGGGGCCTTGGCGTTTTATTCTGATAAAATCTTACTTCAGCTCCCGCTGTACGGCAGCAAAGTCCTCGAGGGTCAGGGCCTCGGGGCGGATGCGGGCGTCGAAGCCCGCCGCCTCGATGGCCGCGATGACCTTATCTTTCGGCAGACCGAGGCCGCTGGCGATGGCGTTGGCGGCGGTCTTACGGCGCTGGCCGAAAGCGGCACGGATGAGGGCGAAGTAGCCGTCCTCGTCCTCCACCTGTACGGCGGGAGTGGTGCGGATGTCCATCCGCACAACGGCGCTGGTGACCTTCGGGGCCGGGTAGAAGCTGCCCGGCGCGGCGGTGAACATCAGCTTCGAGGTGGCGTAGTAGCTCACGGCGCAGCTGATGGCGCTGGACGCCCGGGTGCCGGGGGCGGCGGCCAGACGGTCGGCGGCCTCCTTCTGCACCATGACGGTGAGGTTCCGGATGGGCAGGCGGTCGCCCAGCAGCTTCATGACGATGGGGCTGGTGATGTAGTAGGGCAGGTTGGCGCAGACAGCCACCGGCATCCCGGGGAATTCCTCCTCGATGAGGGCGCGGAGGTCTACCTTCAGAACGTCCTGCAATACCAGCTTGAAGTTCTCCACGCCCGCCATGGTCTCGGCCAGCAGGGGCGGAAGGCGCTCGTCCACCTCGATGGACACCACCTTGGCGGCGCGCTGGGCCAGCTCTTTGGTCAGCACGCCGATGCCGGGGCCGATCTCCAGCACGCCCCAGCTCTTATCGACGCCGCTGGCGTCCACGATCTTGGGCGGCAGGCCGGGATTGATGATGAAGTTCTGTCCAAAGCCCTTGGAGAGCGCGAAATCGTATTTTTCGCACAGGGTGCGGATAACGGAGAGGTCGGTCAGCTCCGGCATAGTGGTTTTCCTTTCTGTTTTTCGGTTGTCATTTGGTAACGTACATGCCAAAGCCTCTCCCTTTGGGAGAGGTGGCATCGCTTGCGATGACGGAGAGGGCAAGGCCGCAGAAAAATGGCCGCTGCACAGCGATAGGCAGCGGCCTTTGTCAGAGCAAGACCATCATAGCCTTGCCCTGTTCCATTTCAGCATCCTTGCCCTCTCAGGCGCTCACGCGCCAGCTCTCCCAAAGGGAGAGCCTTTTTTAAGATGCGCTTTCCGTGCTGGAAGCCTCCTGCTCCCCTTCTGCGCCGGCCTCGGAGGAAGCCTCTGCCTCCCCTGCGGCCTCGCTGGAAGCGGTGCTCTCGGCTGCGGCCTCCGAAGAGGCTGCGGCGGAGTCGGCGGCGATGTCAGCGTCGTTCACGCCGCCCACGGTGGTGACACCGGTGAGCTGCTGTGCGCAGCTGACGGCGCGCTGTATCTGCGGGTCCGTGTCGAGGGTGTAGTCATAGTAGCTGGCCTGCTCGTCGGCAGTCAGCGGGCGCTCCACGTCCACGGTCAGGCCGGTGCCGTCGAAACAGGAGCCGTCACCGCAGATGAGCTTTGCCACCGTGACCACGACGGCACTGCCGTCCGAGAGGCGCTGGGGGCTGCTCTGGATGGTGCCTTTGCCCATCGTGGTGCTGCCCACGAGGCGGGTGCCGCACAGGGTGCGCAGGCTGGACGCAAAGAGTTCTGCCGCACTGGCGGTGTTCTCGTTCACGAGGCAGACGGTGGGCTGGCTGATGACCGAGTCGCCGGTGCTGCTGCCCAGCAGGGTGCGGTTGCCTGCCTTATCCTCCGCGTAGGCCAGCACGCCTTCCGGCGCGACGAGTTCGATGCAGCTGATGGCGTCGTCAAGGATGCCGCCGCCGTTGTCGCGCAGGTCGAAGATGAAGCTCTGGGCGCCGCTGGCGGTCAGGCTGCGGAGCGCAAAGTCCAGCTCACTGGGGGTGGAGTTGTCGAACTGCCAGATCTTGATGTAGCCCACATTGCCCTGCACCAGCGCGGAATCGACGCTGTTGGCCGTAAAGCCGGAGTGGGTCAGGTCGGCGGTGTGCTGGGCGTTCTCGCTGTCCAGCCAGCTTACATTGACGCTCGTGCCGCTCTCGCCCCGGAGTTTGTTCTGGACAGCCTCCACGCTGCCCAGACTTTTGATGTCTGCGCCGTCGATGGTGGTGATGTAATCGCCCCGCTGGAGGCCGGCCTCCTTGGCAGGAGACTCGTCATACACTTTGATGACCTTGGCGTAGCCGGACTGGTCGATGGCCAGCTCCACGCCAATGCCCATCAGCTTGCCGCTCTGGGCGTTGAGCAGGTCGGTATAGGCCGAGGCGGTGTAGTAGCGGGCGTACTTGTCGCCGGTACCCAGCAGATAACCGGCAGTCAGACGGTCGTACAGCACGGTCTCGTCGATGTCGTAGTAGTCGTTGGCGCGCACATAGCGGTCTACCTCGGCCACCTTGTTGTACATGCTCTCCTTTTCCTTCACGCTGGTGACGGTGTGGTCAAACAGCCGCATCGCCATCAGCATCGTGATGGAAAAAGTGACCGTCATTGCCAGAATGACGATGGTCACGGTCATCCCTACGGAAATTTTGCGGTTCATTCAATGTCCTCCCCAGTTCAGACCAAAAACATCAGGATGACGCTGCCCAGTACCGACAGCAGGAACACTCCTGCCAGAATCAGACAGCCCACCCGAAGGATACGCTTGCGTTTTTGCTCGTTCATTTCGCCTTGTGGCCTCCTTTGACCCCTCGACTTCAATTACAGTTGTATTATCTTATCGGAATATAACCGCGGGGGTTGACTGCATTGGCCTTGGAGCCGCCCTTCCACACCTCGAGATGGAGGTGGTTGCCGGTAGAGTTGCCGGTGGAGCCCACATAGCCGATGAGGTCGCCCTGGTTGACATACTTGCCCGCCGACGTTGCCACCGAGCGCATATGGCCGTAGAGGGTGGAGTAGGCGTTGCCGTCTGTCATTTTGCCGTGATAGATGATGACATAGTTGCCATAGCCGCCGCTGGACCAGCCGGCCACCTGCACATAGCCGCTGGCGGCTGCGTAGATGGGAGTGCCTGCGGGGGCGGCAAAGTCGATGCCGGCGTGGAGCTTGTTGACGCCGGAGACCGGGTTTTTGCGCCAGCCGTACTCGCTGGAGATGCGGGTATAGCTCTTGAGCGGGCAGATAAAGCCGCTGAAGCTCAGCTGGGGCTTGCTGGCCGCTGCCGCTGCGATGAGCTTCTGGATCTCCTTCTTGACGGCCTCGTAGTTCATCTCGTCCGACTCGATGGCCGCCTGGGCGTTCTTCTGGGCCTGCTGGGCCTCAGCGGCGCTCAGACGGGCCTCCTTGACGCTGTTGTTGAGCTCGCTCTGCTTGGACTGCATCTGCTTGTTCTGGGCGTCCAGCTCAGCCTTTTTGTTCTGCAGCTGGGTGCGCTCCTCCACGAGCTGGGTGCGGTCGGCCACAAGGGCTTCCTTCGCAGCCTTCATGTTGTCGAGTATCTCGGTGTCCTTCACCGAGATGTCCTGCATGACCTCATTGAAGGTCAGAAGCTCGTACAGATCGTTCACAGACTGGAGCATGGCGACGCTGCCGCCGTCCCGCAGCTCCTGCATGGCGGCCATGTGGCTCTTGAAATCGTCCCACTGGTCGGCAATCTCCTGCTCTTTCCGGGCGATCTCATTCTGCTTGGCGGTGATCTCCTGCTCTTTGACGCCGATGCTGTTCTGCACCTCGGAGATCTGGCTCTTGAGGACGCTGATCTGGCTCTGGAGCACCGAGACTTTTTCTTTCAGCTCAGACTCGAGGGCCTTGGCAGCAGCTTCCTTCTTTTTGGCGTCGTTCAGCTCCGTCTTATGCTGCTTGATGGACGCAGAGATCTTGTCCAGCTTGTTCTGCAGCGAGCTCATGCTGGTGGCCGCACTGGCCGGGTAGACCGTCACGCTCAGCACGAGGCATGCGGCGGCCAGAAAGGCGCAGGCGGCGCGCATCATGGCCGAATGGCCCGACGGCTTTGCGTGGCGGGGCGGATGGTGCAGGACAAAGCCTGCGGAATGCTTGTCGTGGTACACAGTAGGCCCTCCTTACACGTTCAGGTGCTTTCGGATGGAGAACATACTGCCCAGACCGCCCACCAGAGCGCCGCCCGCGAGGCTGTAGGTCAGGATGGTGGGCCAGACATTTTCCAGCGGCACCAGAGCCGTACCCATGAGCATCTGCCACAGGCCGCCCAGCGTGGGCGACAGCTGAACGATGTAGGCATAGCCTCCGATGGTGGCAGCTGCCGTCAGGATGCCGGAGAGCAGGCCCATAGTCAGGCCCTCGATGACGAAAGGCAGGGTGACGAGGGCGTTGGTAGCGCCGACATACTTCATGATCTCGATCTCACGGCGGCGGGCAAAGACGCTCAGCCGGATGGTGGTACCCACCGTGATGATGCTGACAGCCATCAGCACCAGCACCAGACCGCGCCCGACCTTGGTGACAGCCTGCTGGACCTCCACAAAGGTCCTGGTCATCTCGATGGGAGCCGTGACGCTGTAGACGCCGCTGATGTTCTCGAACTGCTTGCTGATGGTCTCCATCTGGCTCAGATCAGACAGGGAGACGCGGTAATTGGCCTTAAAGGGGTTGTCGTTCTCGAACTCGTTCAGCAGGGCGGCATAGTCGGACATATAGCCCTTGTACTGGTTGAGGACGTCTTCTTTGGACATATACTGCACCCGGCTCACACCTGCGGTGCCGCTGAGGGCATTGCCCACAGACTGGATGGTGGCGTCATCGGCCTCGGGGTCCACGTAGACCACCATCTCGTTCTGGCTGCCCAGATAACTCACCATGCTGTCCACATTGACTTCAATGAGGCTGGCGAAGATGTTCAGGGTCATGCAGACGCTGAGGGAGGCGATGCAGGCGATGGTCATGGCCCAGTGCTTGCCGAGGTTGCGCACGCCGCGCCGGGTGAGGAACCCAAACGTAGAGATTTTCATACGTGCACCTCCTCGCCGAAGCTGGCCGGAACATCGGAGATGATGCGGCCCTGCTTCAGGGTGATGGTGCGGCGGTTGAAGCGGCGCACCAGTTCATGCTCGTGGGTGACGACAAGCACCGTGATGCCCATCTCGCTGACGCGTTCCAGCAGTTCCATCATCTCAAGGCTCATCTCGGGGTCGATGTTGCCGGTGGGCTCGTCCGCAATGACGAGGCGGGGGCTGTGGGCCAGAGCGCGGGCCACGGCCACGCGCTGCTGCTCACCACCGGAGAGGAACTCGGGGTAGACCTTTGCCTTATCTTCCAGATGCACCAGCTCCAGCATGTAGTTGACGCGCTCTTTGATGTCTTTTTTGCCGATGTTGGTGACATGCATGGCAAACGCCACATTCTCGTAGACCGTCATGGTGGGGATGAGGCGGAAATCCTGGAAGATGATGCCCATCTGGCGGCGAAGGAAAGGCACTTTGCCCCGGCGCAGCCGGGCGACGTCCTTGCCGTCCACCATGACGCGGCCCTCGGTGGGCAGCTCTTCGCGGAGGATGAGCTTGAGCAGAGTGGACTTGCCGGCGCCGGAGTGGCCCACCAGAAAGACGAACTCGCCGTCGTCTACGTGGAAGTCGATGTCCTCCAGAGCGGGCGTATCGCTCCGTTTGTATATCTTGGTGACATGTTCAAAATCTATCATGAGTATCTTGCTCCTGAAAAATTTATTTGGCACAGAAGTTCCAGACCATTACAAAAGAAACCGGCCAGCATCGGGGTCGAGCGGCCGGTTTCGGCGTCCGCAGCCGGAGCGGCTGAGACGAAATATCAATATTTGGCCGGGTTGTTGGACAGGTACTTCTTGACCATGAGCGCTACCTTGAACACGATAGCGTCGTCGAACTCACGCAGATCCAGACCGGTCAGCTTTTTGATCTTTTCCAGACGATACACCAGCGTGTTGCGGTGGACGAACAGACCGCGGCTGGTCTCGGAGACGTTCAGGTTGTTCTCGAAGAAGCGCTGGATGGTGAACAGGGTCTCCTGATCCAGGCTCTCGATGCTGCCCTGCTTGAACACTTCGCGCAGGAACATCTCGCAGACCGTGGTGGGCAGCTGGTAGATCAGACGTGCGATGCCCAGATTGTCGTAGCGGATGATCTGCTTCTCGGTGTCGAACACCTTGCTGACCTCCATGGCGATCTGTGCTTCCTTAAAGGAAGTAGCCAGGTCCTTCACATTGGCGATGGGGGTGCCGATGCCCACGACAGCCTTGATGTAATGCTCGCCGGAGAGGGTGTCCACGATGCTGGCGGCCAGCTTCTCCATATCGGTGCGGTCGATGCCCTTGCGGATCTCCTTGACCAGAACGGTGTCCGTCTCGCTGATGTTGAAGACGAAGTCCTTCTGCTTGTCGGGGAACAGGCTGCTCACCACGTCGTAAGCGGAGATGTCGCCGCCGCTGGTGACGCGGACGATGAACACCACGCGGGAGACGTCGGTGGCAAAGTGGAGCTCACGGGCCTTGGCGTAGATGTCGCCGGGCAGGATGTTGTCCAGCACCACGTTCTTGATAAAGTTGGCTTTGTCGAACTTCTCGTCGTGATACTGCTTGATGCTCTGCAGGCTGATGGACAGCACAGCGGCGAACTGGCCTGCAGTCTCGTCCGCACCTTCCACAAAAACGGCATAATCGTTATGCTTTGCGCTGGAGAACTGCTGGTAGGTGTAGCCATCCCGCACGAAGCGGTCACCGGCCGTCAGACGCTCTGCCATAAAGCCCTCGCGCACCTCGCCGATCAGATTCAGCTCCGAGCAGGAGATGACAGCGCCGGTCTCATCCACCACGCCGACCACGCGGTCGATCGCGTCCTTCATCTGGTAGATCACGCTCTGAAATACTCTATTGGCCATAAATGGATACCCCTTTTCCTCTCTTGTGCAAACCGCAGGTGGGCTGGATTGTGATTTTTAACAATTTCGCCGCATTACATTTTATATTTTACACAAAAGAATTTACTTTTGCAACATATTTCACCAAAAAAAATTCTTCTTTCTTGTTGAAATTATCTTTCGGGGTCATTTTTGGGCCAAAAAGGGCCTTTCTGCGTGGTTCTGAGGGCTATTTTACCGGTAAAATGTGATACTTTTTTGAAAACCGGGTGAAAAGCAGTCCTTTACCCCGTGGTAATTTTCGCCACCTCGTCGGCTGTCAGCTCCCGCCACTGGCCCGGGGCAAGGCTCTCGTCCAGCGCAAGCCCGCCGATGGCGTCCCGGTGCAGGGCGTTGACGCCCGCACCGTAGACGCCGAACATCCGCTTGATCTGATGATACACGCCCTGCCTGAGCAGGACGCGGACCGTCCGCCCGTCGGGGGTGAGGGCGGACACTTCCGCCGGCGAAAGGGCCGTGCCGTCGGCAAGGGTAACGCCTGCGGCAAAGCCGGCCTTCATCTCTTCCGTCAGCGGAGTGTCGATGACGACGGTGTAGGTCTTGGAGACATGGCGTTTAGGCGCGAGGATGTCGTGGGCAAAGCCGCCGTCGTCCGTCAGCAGGACGAAACCGGTGCTGGTCTTGTCCAGCCGCCCGGCCGGGAACAGCTCCCGCCGGGGATAGGCATCCCCCACCAGATCCACGACCGTCGTGTCCCGCTTGTCGGTGGAGGCGCTGACGACGCCCTCGGGCTTGTTGAGCATAAGGTAGACGAACTGCCGGTAGGCCAGCGCTTTGCCGTCCACCGCCACGGCGTCAGCCTCTTTCAGCTGGGTGTCCCCTTTCCTGCAGACCGCGCCGTTGACCGTGACGCGGCCTTTCGCCAGCAGTGCCTTCGCCTCGCTCCGGGTGCATTGGGCCGTCTCGGCTAAATATTTATCGAGTCGCATGAAAACTCCTTCTGTGTGCAGAAAAGAGGCCGTTGCCTGCGGCAACAGCCTCTTTTCCTGTAAAATCACGTTTAGACGCTCAGATTTGCGTGCTGTTCCACAGCATCCGGGTTGGCGTCAAAGATGGGCTTGAGGATGTGAGCGATGAACTCCTCCACCTGCTGGGGAGCACGGCCCACAAAGTTCTCCGGCACAAGGCCCGCCACGATCTCCTCCTTGGTCAGACCAAAGGCCGGGTCGGCGGCGATGCGGTCCACCATGTCGTTGGGCAGGCCCTCTTCCTTGACCTGCTTGCCGGCGGCGATGGCGTGCTGGCGCAGACGCTCGTGGAGTTCCTGACGGTTGCCGCCCTTCTCCACGGCCTGCATCATGATGTTCTCGCTGGCCATGAAGGGCAGCTCGGCCATCAGGCGGCTGCGCACGACCTTCGGGTAGACCACGAGGCCGTCGGTGACGTTGAGCATGATGTTCAGGATGGCGTCGGTGGCGAGGAAGCCCTCAGCCATGGCAACGCGCTTGTTGGCGCTGTCGTCCAACGTGCGCTCGAACCACTGGGTGCCGGTGGTGAAGCTGGGGTTGAGCACATCCACCATCAGGTAGCGGCTCAAAGCGCAGATGCGCTCGCAGCGCATGGGGTTGCGCTTGTAAGGCATGGCGGAGGAACCGATCTGGTTCTTCTCAAACGGCTCTTCCATCTCCTTGAAGTTGGCCAGCAGGCGCAGGTCGGTGGCGAACTTCATGCAGCTCTGGCCGATGCCGGCCAGGGCGTTGAGGATGAAGGCGTCCACCTTGCGGCTGTAGGTCTGGCCGGACACCGGGATGACAGCCTCGCTGTCGAAGCCCATCTCCTCAGCGATGGAAGCATCCACGGCGCGGATCTTGTCGGCATCGCCCTTGAACAACTCCATAAAGGAAGCCTGAGTGCCGGTGGTACCCTTGACGCCGCGCAGCTGCAGAGTTGCCAGACGGTGGTCGATCTCGTTGAGGTCCATCACCAGCTCGTTGGCCCACAGGGTAGCGCGCTTGCCCACGGTGGTGGGCTGGGCGGGCTGGCAGTGGGTGTAGGCCATGCAGGGCATATCCTTGTATTCCTCGGCGAACTTTGCCAGCTTTGCCAGCACGCCGATGAGCTTCTTGCGCACCAGCTCGAGGCCCTGACGCATCACGATGATGTCGGTATTGTCGCCGACATAGCAGCTGGTGGCACCCAGATGGATGATGCCTGCCGCCTTGGGACACTGCTGACCGTAGGCGTAGACATGGCTCATGACGTCGTGGCGCACCAGCTTCTCCCGCTCGATGGCGACTTCATAGTTGATGTCGTCCACATGAGCTTCCAGCTCGGCCACCATCTCGGGGGTGATATTGGTCAGGCCCTGCTTCATCTCGGCCCGGGCCAGCGCCACCCACAGGCGGCGCCAGGTGCGGAACTTGTTGTCGTCCGAGAAGATGTACTGCATCTCATCGGAGGCATAACGGGTGGAAAAAGGGCTGATATAACGGTCATGCTGAGACAT
>OODT01001668.1_pt1 | contig 10151 bp, 10 predicted proteins | sample 1671841 | NCBI WGS metagenome assembly OODT01 (sample SAMN06348198, study PRJEB24527) | human gut metagenome | biome: human gut; feature: ankylosing spondylitis patient; material: feces | host: Homo sapiens | place: China | collected 2015-10 | reverse complement strand
GGCGAATCCCCCCGCTGAGGTTCAGCGAAAAACCTGCCGCCCGTCAGGGGCGAACCCGCCTGCGGCAGTTCGCGTACCCCGCTCAGCCGGTGCAGAGAAAAAGGCTGCCGCCCGGACAGGGCGAACCCGCTCACGCAGTTCGAGTGCCCCGCCTAATGACTGTCAACAGATGTAAAAAAAACCTCCGTACGAACCATACGGAGGTTTTTTCTATGTCTTATCTCGTCTGCTGGGTGATAATAAACACCGGAATGTACCAAATAAGCTGATACAACAGGATATTCATCACCGGAAGCGCGTCTGCGGCGTTCTGGTACAGCAGGTAGAACACGATCAGCATACCGAGCAGGCCGGCGAACGTGCCGAGCGTCAGCGCCGAGCGGACGGCGCCTGCCAGCTTATCCGCGCCGCGGAGCACCTGCATGAACGGACCGGCACCCTCGCGGGTGAGGATCGCTGCCGGTGCATCGCCCTTGGCGTAATTCGGATTCAGCAGACGATCCACGCCTGCCGGGTCCGGCTGGTCGGCAAAGCCGCGTCGGAGATCAAACTCCTCCTCGACCATCGCCGGGGAGATATTGAAATCGCGAACGGCGAGGACCGCATTCATGTGCATGCGGCGCATGAGGCGCATCGCCTTATAGGTATTCTTGGTGGTCTGGTAGCGCATGGTCAGCACGCCTGCAAGCGCGTTATCCACAACCAGATACATGTTGATCTGACCCTTATGACCGGATTCGATCGGAACGCCCATCTTGACCATGAGCGCTGCCGTGCCGAGCACGATACGGCTGGTGCCAACAGCGCCGGTTACACCGCCCTCGACCAGACGCACGTCACGCGCGGTGAAGGTGATGCCGAAGCGCTCCTTCGTGGTATCAGTCAGCACGCGGCCCAGCTCCAGACCGGCGGATTCGGTCAGCGCGGCTGCACAGCCGAGAATCTGCTCGTCCGTGATGCGGCCCAGATTGTCGATGGCCTCAAGCTCGATCGAGCCGGTCGGGAACAGATCGTTCTCGAGCAGCATGACCTTCTCCGTGCCGCGCAGCAGGTTGGCTTGACGCGCACCCGCAATGGCTGCACCCGAGCGCAGCAGGCGGCTTGCGGTATTCTTGTAGCTTGCGCCGAACGCGCACAGCAGACCGATCGGCGCGGACACCGACAGGATTGCCGAGAACGCCCAGAAGAAGCGCACCGGCTCGCCGCAGTTGAACGAAGCGACCAGCGACAGGATGATTGCGAGCGCCAGTGCGATCGGCGTATAGATGAGCGAGAAGCGGTCAACCGTGTCCGGTCGCTCGATCTCGGTCAGGAACGAGCTTGCATCATACAACGGGCACTTGACGGCGTTGCATGCGTCAATCTCGCTGTCGTAGTGGCTGTAAACCGCCAGCGGCTGCTCTGCCTCGCAGACGGCACGATAGGAACGCGCCTGCGCCAGACTGCGGCCGCGTGCCTCACGCATTTCGGCGTAAAGCAGAAGGATGGAAACCACCGTGTACGGTACAGCGACGCCGCCCTGATCCGGAAATACCAGCAGAGAGGCGCAGTGCAGCAGCGATGCCAGTTCCGCAAACGACACGAGCGTGCCGCGTGCCGGACGGCCGTGCAGCAGCGAGGAAAAACCGTTGCCGAACACGTCAATACCGATCAGCAGCGCCAGAATCTGCAGGGCAGCCAGTGCGCCGATGCCGATGGTCGGGTTCTGCAGAATATCGAGCACGACCGGAAGCGGCAGTGCCTCAAAGCTCGGTGCAAAGCTGAGATACGCGGCAGCTGCGGCAAGGATCAGCACCAGCAGCGACCGGAACGACAGAATGCCCGAACGGCGGCGTGCCGCGTGCATAGCCGCCTCCGGATCGACCAGCTTGATGTCCTCCTCTTCCTCAGCCTGATCGGCAGCAATGCGTGCCGCTCTTGCCTGCTTGCGCGAGATGCTCGCCTTGCGGCTTGCTTCCTCGGCGGCGGCTTCTTCCACGATCTCCTGCTGCTCGGCAGCCTGCTCGGCGGCTTCCTTTTCTGCCAGCTTGGCCTCGCGGCGTGCCTGCCGCTCGGCGATCTTCTGCACGGTCCTGCGCTCGCGCTCTGCCATTTTCTGCTCGCGCGCCGCGATGCGCGCTTCGCGTGCTTCTTCAACAGACTCGTGTGCTGCGGCAGCGGTCTCTGCAGCCTTCTTTGCCGTTTTATCCTTCTTATTCCTGGGAGCCGTCTGCGGCTCCTCTGCCTTGGTCTCTGCCGCCGGTGCGGGCTGCGGCTCGACCGGCTTTTCCGGCTCTGCCGCTGCCTTAGGCATTGGCTCTGCCGCCTTTGCGGGCGCCTGACCGGAAACCTCGGCGATGATGGAATCCAGATCAAATTCATCGGTATCCGGTACATCGCTGAGCATATTTTTCAGCGATTCCAGATCCATATCGTCTTTTCTATCCATGTTCACTTCCCCCTTAATTGCCCTGCGTGCGTCGGCGAAGCGCCTCAAACAGCAGCACAGCCGCTGCGTTGGATGCGTTCAGCGAGTTGACACGGCCTCTCATCGGGATGCTGACGATGTAGTCGCACTTATCGCGGGTCAGGCGGCTGAGCCCCTGTCCTTCCGAGCCGATGATGATGGCGGTTGGACGATCAAACGGTGCGTCATACAGGCCGACCGTACCGTCAGCCTCTGCACCGAACAGCCATACACCGCGTTCCTTGAGTTCATCGAGCGTGGACGCAAGGTTGTTTGCCTTGTGTACGCCGACATACGCGAGTGCGCCCGCCGCCGAACGAGCGACAGCCGCGGTCAGACCGACGGCTCTGCGCTTCGGGATGATAACGCCGTGTGCGCCTGCAGTCTCTGCCGAACGGATGATGGCACCCAGATTATGCGGGTCCTCGATGCCGTCGCAGACAACGATGAGCGGCACCTCACTGCGCTCCTCGGCGACGCGGAAAATATCGTCGAGCGAGACGTACTCCTGTGCCGCCGCCTGTGCGATAACGCCCTGATGGTTGCCGGTCGGGCTCATGCCGTCCAGCTTGCGCCGGTCGCAGGTGACGACCGGAACGCGATGCTTGCGCGCTTCTGCCGCCACATCACCGATGTGTGCGCCTTCGGCCACAAACACCTTATCCACTGCACGGCCTGCGCGCAGCGTTTCGAGGACGGCGTTGCGCCCCTCAATCAGCGTGCCGTCATCCTCGACCGGAGGACGGCGTCTGTTTTTTTCATATGCCATAAATTTTTACGCTCCAAAATGAGAAATAACTTTACATATCCTCAGATACTTTCAGTTAGTTTCATTATACACACTTCCCGACCGTTTTTCAATGTTAGACACGAAAATTATACAAACATCGCCGCAAAAGTGCTGCCATAAGTTCGACAGATATCGACAATTCGCTCTGCCGCATTTACACAGCCAGATTTTAGGCGATACAATGAAACCGAACTGAAAGGAGCGAGGACATCCATGGATGGCAAAAAATTTGACAAAAACACGCTGAAAACACTTGTAATCGCGGCTTCTCTGCTGCTGAACTGCGTTTTAGGCGGTGCATCGTACACCTATTATCATCATCTGGCGGAGCAGATGAACGAGACCGCTTCCCTGCAGTCGCAGGTAAGCCATCTGGAAGGCTCGGTCTCCGACCTGCAGGCGCAGGTGGACGAATCCCAGCCAGCCATTGACGGTTTGAAAGCGCAGGTGGCTTCGCTCACCGAGGAGAAGAACGGCCTGCAAAGTCAGGTGGACACGCTCACGAGCCAGAAGGCAGATTTACAGAATCAGGTAGATACGCTCAAAGCAGGTGCATCGAGCGGTTCGTCCTCCGGCGGTTCCTCGAGTGACAGTTCGTCCGTCCCGGCGGCTTACAGCAGCTCGGACGACCAAAGCGAGACGGTTTACATCACGAACACCGGCTCCAAATATCACAGCGCCGGCTGCCGGTATTTGAAGAAAAGCCAGATTCCAATGTCGCTTTCCGAAGCCAAGCGGCAGGGTTACACGGCCTGCTCGGTCTGCGGCGGATAACATGAAAAAGAAGCTGAGATTTTGTCTCAGCTTCTTTTGTTTGCCTGTTAAAACAGTCTATCCATATTCTGCCGCAGCATGCGAACCATACGTTCGCAGTCGAGCATGGTATCATCCGCGCCAAACATAACGGCGGTCTGATCGACTACGCTCGTATCCGGATTACTGCTGCCGACCACGACCCGACCGTTCTTCACGCGGTCCATCACGGTATCCGCGTTATTGATGAGGAAATCCAGTTCGTTCATCAGGCTGTTGTTGTAGTAGCGGATCGGATTGGCCTGCTCAGTCATGCCGCTGCGGATGGTCTGCGCCTTGCGCTTGATGGAATCCAGCGCCGCCATAGCAGCCGCCTTATCAGTAATCACATAATCGGTATAACTGCCGTTTTTCACCGCAGATTCGCAATTCTCGAACTTTTGCGTATCCGTTCGCATATCGAGCAGCTGCTTCATGAGGTTCGTCGCGTAGGCTTCCATTTCGGCGCGCTTGCTGTCCGAAAGTGGCATGCGCAGGAAGATGGCATTCACGTCGTTCTCCGCCTTGGCGCTGTACCACGTTACGTCCATGCCGGTCAGCTCACCGATGTTGCGCAGCGGCAGATAGATGGAGTTTCGGTAAAACAGCGGATAAATGGTCTCGCCCTTCTGGTTTTTGAAGGTCTGCTGTTTGCCGTCCACGAGCACCTTCACGCCCTTATCGAGCGTAGCCGTGCCGGTCGCACCGACATATTTCACGCCTTCCTTGTGGTACGCGTCATCATCCGCACACGGATAGGACTTTTCCGTAGTGCCGGACAGGAACACCGTGCGCGATGCACTGTCCCACGAGATATTTTTGCCCATCCAGCGGCCAACCGTGCGCAGCGGCATGTAGGTCGAGCCGTTGTAGCTCAGCGCCGTGTAAACCGTCTTGCCGTCCTCGCTCGGGAAGGTGGCCGGAATGCCCTCTGCATAGATGTCCGCGCTCTGCGGATTGATTTTTACGGCGGTGCGGGTCTGCTGGGCGGCAGGCGCGGCTGCGAACGCATACGTCAGCGAACCCGACAGATTGCATGTGCCGTCCGTATGAATATCCACATAATTGGCACCTTCGCTCAGCGTAACAGCCGGAAACGACTTGCTCTCTCCGGCTTCCACGCGGAACGCGCTGCACGCTAATGCACCGGTCGGCGAACCCTCGTGAATCGAAACCGTGACATGTCCCTGCGCCTTGTTATTTACCTTCAAATCGCACACGCTGAAGTCGCCATACACCGGCAGCGCAACAATCTGCGACGACATACCGGTATTGAATGCAACCGTGTTGCTGTAAGTCTGCACTGCAGCCTGCACCCCCGCCTTGGAAATCACGGTGGTCTGCACATTGGCTGCGCCTGCGCTCATCATCAGCGCGGACGCCATCAGGCAGCCCGCGAGTGTGCCGCTTACGATTTTCTTGAACTTAGTCATAATTGCCCCTCCACATAATAAAATACAGTTTTTTCTATCCATATCTATGGTATACAACAAAAATCATATTCTGTCAATCCATTTTCCTGATACCATTATAACGACCGGGAGCGCCGTTTTGTGACAACAAACCGCTAAAAATTTTTTCAAAAAAATTTGCCACAGAAAATCCCGCTCAGGCGTTGTATAATTGAATGGTATCATTTCCAACCCAAGGGGGAACCAAATTGACACAGGAGCAAATCCTCTTTTTCGAGGAATCATATACAAAGTATTACAGGATGATGGTGCAGACCGTTCTGCCCATTGTCGGCAGCCGCGATATTGCCGAGGACATTGTGGCCGACACCTTTCTCATCCTGCTGGCAAAGATCAACAGCGTGATGGAGCACGAGCAGCCGGTCAAATGGCTGTTCCGCGTGCTGAAAAACAACGCCATCAGCGAATACCGCGCGCAGTGCAGACACGCGGCCGCGCCGCTTGAGGAAAACATTCTGCGTACCGCCGAACCCGAGCTGATACCGTTTTCCGGTATGCTGCCAAAGGGCTTATCCGCGTCCGAGCAGCGCATTCTGACCCTGCGGCTCGCTGAGGACATGGACTATTCCACCATTTCGGAAAAACTCGGCATTTCCGAGACCGCCTGCCGCAGCCAGTACAGCCGCGCACGGCGGCACTGCGCCGAACTTATGGAAAGGAGTGACGACAATGCAGGATTCTAAGCAGATTGACGAGCTGTTCCGGCTGATGGACGACATTTGCGAAAACGGTGACGCAGCTCTGCCTGCGCTCGAGCAGTATTTGCAGACGCAGACGGACGCGCCGGAAATCGACACAGAAGCGTCACTCAAAAAGTTCAAGGCCGACCATAAGGAATTTTTCGTCAAGCCGCACCGCGGACGGCGGCTGTGCTACCGCGTTTTTGTTGTCGCGGCGGCTGTTTTTGCCGCAGGAACCGTGTTTGCGCTGGCTACCGGACACAATCCGTTCGACTATGCAGCGATGTGGGGCGCGGAAACATTCGGCTTTTATCGGGATGATTTTCCTACGTCGAAAGACGGAAAGATCATCTATTATCCTGATGGTTCATGGGATGATCGCACTAATATGCCGGATTATGACCATGAAACGTATACTGCGTTGCCCGAGAATAATACTTCTTCAATAGAAGAGTATGCTCAAACCTTAGAGCCAGCAGAAAAGAGTGAGCCATTACCGGAATATGCCGATTTGCCGGATACAGATTTATCGAATGTTGGTTTAGAAAAGAGCGATTCTGCTTGGGACGATGGACATATGACTGAATGGTTTAATATCGAAAATGCGACCTTAGCAGATACTTTATCAGCATTGGGAATTAAAACAAAAATGGCTCCATTATGGCTGCCGTATGGATATGAGCAGGCGTATATTAAAATGACAAAGGATTATTTGTTAGGTGAAGATAGCATTTTTGCAAAGTATGAGGATCATACTAAACATTCTGAAATGTTTGTGATGATTTCCAAAGTCACGGATTCGTCGAGCGGAACGATTGAAAAAGACGATCGACCCGTACTTGAATATGTCAAAGAAAATACAACATGGTATATTATGCATAATTTGCAGCAGATCAATGCCGTTTCCTTAACAGAAAACTATCAGGTGCTCATCTCCGCTCCTGTATCAGTAGACGAAATGAAATCCATCATCGACTCCATCTACGAATAACAAAAACCCGATCTCCAACAGACACAATGGAGATCGGGTGCTTTTTTATGCGAAAATTTTATGGTACGCGTGCGAGACGTAACCGCCGACAGCGGCGGTCATTTCCTTGGACGCCACGGCTTTATCCGCCACGGTGACGATCCACGCGATTCTTGTGCGCGGCATGGCCGCCAGCGGAAACATGTGCCGTGCGATGGCTTCGCACTCCCGCTCGGACAGACCGAAGGTATGCTTGGCGCGGTCGGCTGCGATGTGGCCGTGAATGAACCCGTGCATATGGGCAATGCGGTGCACGCCGGAAAAATGGCTCAGATAACGGCGAAAGCGCTCGCCGTGCCAGTCATAGCCGAAAAAGTCATGCAGCAGCGCGGCACGGACAACCGAGGTCGTTTCGCTCTCCGACAGACGCATCAGGCGGGCGATCTGACAGGCTGCTTCTGCTACCGCAACGGAATGGTCGTACACAGAGTTGTCCAGTCCGTGGTGACAGAACGTGCGAAGCTGCTGAAAACGCGGATGTGCAAGGATATCTCCCGCGTACTGCTGAATTTCACTGTCCATCGGACCCACCTTCCTTCCTTTTAATACCTTTATTATAGTGCGCTTAGTGCACAAAATCAAGAGGTAATTTGTAACAAGTTTGTGACAAAAATACCAACAATCTGCTTAGCCGAGCGGCGGCGTGTCCAGTATCATCTGCCTGTACTCTAAATCCTCAAAGCCGAGCATGTGATAGAGGGCACTTGCCCGCACGTTGCTTTCCGTTACCTCCAGACGATACCGCGCGGCTGTGTTGTATTTTTCGTGCACCGCGGCAATAATCCTGCTGCCGATGCCCTTGCCGCGCTGCTCGTCATCTACCATGATTTCCTCCAGCCAGACCGCCCGCCTCATTCGACCAGGTGAGCGCCAGCAGACAGTACGCGCACGGCTGTCCGTTCTCGTCCTCGGCAATCAGGCAGTCCGCATACGGCGTGCCGTGCAGGAGCAGCTCAAACGTGCGTTCGGCGTTCTGCTGCGGGATTTCATGGTCGCAGGCAGGCGTTTTGTAGAACGCATGGCAGCGGTCGATAAAAAATTCGCGGTCAGCGGCTTCGATAGAGCGAATACGCATAGTTTCCTCCTAAAAGAACAGGGCATGTCCGTTGACACACCCTGTTTTGCTGTAATTAAATCTGGTTAAGAGCCTGTTCCAAATCTGCGATAATGTCCTCAACATTCTCCAGACCGACCGAAATGCGAACCATGCCTGGCTCAATGCCTGCGGCAACCAGCTGCTCATCGGTCAGCTGACGGTGGGTTTCGGACGCCGGATGCAGCACGCAGGTGCGGATGTCGGCAACATGAACCTCATTGCACGCCAGCTTGAGGCTGTCCATGAACTTCATCGCCGGAGCGCGGCCGCCCTTGATATCGATGGACATAACGCCCGAGGTGCCCATCGGCAGGTACTTCTGCGCACGCTCGTAGTGCTCGTTGCCCGGCAGTGCCGGATAACGAACGGATGCGATCTTGTCGCTCGACTCGAGGAACTTGGCAACGGTCAGCGCGTTCTCGCAGTACTGGCGCATACGCACCGGAAGGGTCTCCAGACCAAGGTTGAGCAGGAACGCCGAGTGCGCCGCCGGATAGCAGCCGAAGTCGCGCATCAGCTGCATACGCGCCTTGATGATGTATGCCATCGCGCCGAACTCGCGGGTGTAGACCACGCCGTGGTAGCTTTCGTCCGGCTCGGTGAAATCCGGGAACTTGCCCGATGCCGCCCAGTCAAACTTGCCGCCGTCCACGATCACGCCGCCGCCCTGTACGGCATGGCCGTCCATGTACTTGGTGGTCGAGTGGATGACAATATCCGCGCCCCATTCGATTGGCCGGCACAGCACCGGCGTTGCGAACGTGTTGTCCACGATGAGCGGCACGTTGTTCTTGTGCGCGATGTTCGCCCACTTTTCAATGTCGAACACGGTCAGAGCAGGATTGGCGAGCGTCTCACCGAACACAGCCTTGGTGTTGGGCTTGAACAGCTTCTGCACTTCCTCCTCGCTTGCCTCTGCGTCCGCCCAGATGCACTCGATGCCGAGCTTTTTGAGCGTTACGCCGAACAGGTTGATCGTGCCGCCGTAGATGGTGGAGGCCGCGATGAAGCTATCGCCTGCCGAGCACAGGTTGAGGATGGACAGCAGGGATGCCGCCTGACCCGAGGAAGTCAGCATCGCGCCGACGCCGCCCTCGAGGGACGCGATCTTCTTCTCTACCGCATCGCAGGTCGGGTTGGCAAAGCGCGAGTAGATGCACTCTGTCGGCATATCGAACAGGGACGCGATCTTTGCGGTCGAGTCAAAGCGGTAAGTGGTGGACTGCACGATCGGCATGACGCCCGGACCGCCGTTTTCCGGCTTGTAGCCTTCATGCAGGCATTTTGTTTCAATTTTCATATAAACTACCTCTTTACTATGATTTAACACAGAAGAATCTTCACCTATTGTAGCATGCAGAAGCCTGTCGGTCAAGGCAGTTCGGTTGAACAAACGGCGATATCATGGTATGATAGAGGCAGTACGAAGGGAGGCAAACCGCATGAAGGATCTGCTCATTACCCTGCTGAATACAGCGTTCTGGGTCGGACTGCATTTCGGTACGGCTGGCGCGGTGTGCGCTCTGCCGAAGGACGTGCAGACGCGATGGTTCGACCCAAACCGGCGTTTTTTCACGGTTTCCGACTGGGAAATGCGGGTTTTCCGCAAGATCGGTCTGCCGAAATGGAAGGACCGGCTGCCGCAGTTTAATCCCGAATTTGACAAGCGGCACCTCAAATCCGGGCGGGATACGGCATACCTCGACCGTTTTCTGTTCATCACCTGCCGTGCGGAGGTGATCCATTATGTGATCGGCGTGCTCGGCTGGGTGTCGCTCGTTTTTTGTCTGCTGAGCGCCGACCGGACGGCGTGGCTCATCCGGTATGCGGTCATTGCGCTTGCGA
>OODT01001657.1_pt1 | contig 10235 bp, 7 predicted proteins | sample 1671841 | NCBI WGS metagenome assembly OODT01 (sample SAMN06348198, study PRJEB24527) | human gut metagenome | biome: human gut; feature: ankylosing spondylitis patient; material: feces | host: Homo sapiens | place: China | collected 2015-10 | reverse complement strand
ATGTGGCTGTGGCTGGATATAAAAATCTTGAAAGAACACTCGAAAAAACAGGCATGATAAAACTTTACCGTGAAGTGGAGATGCCGACGGCATATTTCTTATATCAGATGGAGAGAGTCGGAGTCAAGGCAGACATAGCCGTTCTTGAACAGCTTGCAAAAAAACTTGACAGAAAGATAATTGAACTTGAAAGTGATATATATGACCTTGCAGGTGAGGAGTTTAACATAAATTCACCTAAACAGCTTGGTGTGATATTGTTTGAAAAAATGAAACTGCCATTTGCAAAAAAGACAAAGACAGGCTACTCAACATCAGCGGATATTCTTGAAAAACTAAAGAAAGAAGACCCTATTATATCAAAGATACTTGATTACAGGCAGTTTACAAAATTAAAGTCAACATATGCAGAGGGACTTGCTGTATTTATCGAGAGTGATAAGAGAATTCACGGCAAATTTAACCAGATGATAACAGCAACGGGAAGAATAAGTTCGACAGAGCCAAATCTCCAGAATATTCCTATCAGAATGGAGATGGGGCGTGAATTCAGGAAAGTATTTAAGGCAAAAGACGGATTTGTATTCCTTGATGCAGATTACTCACAGATAGAATTGAGAGTTTTAGCTGATATGTCGGAGGATGAACATCTTATACAGGCATATAAGAACGGTGATGATATACACAGAAGTACCGCATCAAAAGTATTCCACACACCGTTTGACGAGGTCACCGATCTTCAGCGAAGAAATGCAAAGGCAGTAAACTTCGGAATAGTTTACGGGATAAGTGCATTCGGTCTCTCACAGGATCTTGGCACAACGAGAAAAGAAGCGGACGAGATAATAAAGAAATACTTTGCCACATATCCGGCGATAAAGGCATTTCTTGACGAGAAAGTAGAAGAAGCAAAAGAAACAGGATATTCTTACACAAAATTTGGCAGGCGAAGACCAGTGCCTGAAATAAAATCATCAAACTTTATGCAGCGTTCATTTGGTGAGAGAATTGCAATGAACTCTCCTATACAGGGAACAGCGGCAGACATAATAAAGATAGCGATGATAAAAGTTGCAAGAAAATTAAAAGAAGAAAAACTTAAATCAAGGATAGTTCTCCAGGTGCACGATGAACTTCTGGTAGAGACAAGTGTTGATGAGATTGAAAAGGTGAAAGAGATACTTATTTCAAATATGCAGTCGGCGGCTGAACTTAAAGTTCCTCTTATTGCGGAAGTGGAGCAGGGGGATGATTGGTTTGAGGCACACTAACATTTGCAAAACTGCTGCAGGCTGTGTTGATTGTGCAACTATAACAAATAATACCGCTGGCACGCTTTCGCTATGATGTCACTCGTAGCAGCACATAAAGAGTGAAAAGACCACTCTTAAGTGCTGACGGTGACAAAATGTCAGCTAACATTATTTTGTTATAGTTGCACAATCTAATTACAGTTTATGTAAGTTTTGCAAAGGCTTAGTGTGGTTATTATGATATTGAGAGGATTGAGATGAAAGTTATTGGTTTGACAGGTGGTGTCGGTAGTGGTAAGTCACTTGTGGCACAGTTTTTAAAGGAAGAAACGGGTGCTGAGCTTATATTGACGGATGATATTGGTCATATTGTCACGGATAAGGGTGGTAGTGCCTTTGAAGCTGTGGTGGAAAGATTTGGTAAGGATAGTCTTTCTGACACGGGGGAGATTGACAGAAAGAAACTTGCGGATATAGTGTTTAATGACAAAAGTGCGATACAGGATTTGAATAATATCGTGCATCCTAAAGTAAAGGAATATATTGAGAACTATATTGAACAGAGAAAGGAAAAAGGCGGTAATATAATTCTTGAGAGTGCCATATTGTTCGAGACGGAGTGCGATAAATACTGTGATGAGGTATGGTATGTGTATGTTCCGAGAGAAATAAGGATAGCAAGGCTTAAGGAAAGCAGGGGCTATTCTGACGGAAAGTGCGATGCGGTGATGAGAAGCCAGAAACCTGATGAGTTTTATATAAGCAGAAGTGACAGAGTCATAAAAAATGACGGTTCTGTTGAGGAGCTTAAGCAGCAATTAAAACGGATTTAGTTTATTTGAATTTTTAAAGATTAGAAGTCTGTTGCCTGCATTGACAGTATGTATAATCAGTTTGCAAGATGCATCAAAAGCAGTGGATTTATGCAGCCCTCGGCGAGACTTCCTATAAGTATAAGTAAAATACTGAGCAGAAATAAGGGAAATTGTTTTAATAACAGTTTCCCTTTTTGTTTTGTTTCATCTAAGCAGTTTATTCTGTGAAGCTTCATTATTATAAACAAAAATGCAGGGACAAAGACAAGATATTGCGGCATAATGCAGCAGGTATAGTTTGCTATTCCGGCAAAATCGTAAAGTGAAAGATTAAAATAAAGCAGGAGTCCGTTTGAAAAGCCTGTATAAACCGAAAAAACAAGGCAGTAATAACGCCAGAGGTCTGTCATTGAGAAAATAAAAAGCAGCATTACAAATTTGATGTTTCTGCTAAAGGATGAGAGGACTATCTGGTCTGACGGTATGTCCATTGATGGCAGGGCACTTATGGTTTCGCTGTAAATTGTTTTTAACACAGGCAGGATGATTGGATTAAAAAGCTTTCCGACAAGAGTACCGATAAGCATACCTATAAAAAAGAATATGATAACCGTTTTACATATGCGTGGCATTGTCCTTTTTCGTATATTGGTTGTGGAAGTTTTATTCATTTAGCGATAACCTGCCTTTCAGATTTATTATGTTAATGTTTTGCTGCACTTTTATCGTGTTAAAGGCGAGCGGACTTTCTTAAAAGAGGGGAAATTCTCCTCTTACATCATCTTATGACAGATATTTAAAAATATTCCGTTTCACATTTTGCACACAACTTTTCCACTTGATTTTCACAAATTTACTGTACTATTTTGATTATAAAATATAAAGCGTATTGTGAATATCTTTGGCAAGAATATGCTGGAACAATAAAGAAAAATCAGCGTAAGCAGACAGGAGGAAAAATGATGCACCGAAAAAGAAAGATTGCATTGACGATGGCAGTAGTGCTTGTTATAGCAGGTGTGGGAGTATATGGTGGAAACCGGATTTTAAAAAATAATTCATCTGAACAATCGGAACAGACAAATAATTCAGATAAAAAAAACATTGCTTCGGCAAAGACGCAGAATAGTAATATATTGCAGGCAGAGGGAACGACATCGGGAGGAACGGACTATCAGTTATACAATCTGAATCTTAAGGGTACAAGTAAAACAGGAGCATTGGAAGTGGAAAGTGTTTTGAAAAGCTCAGGTGATGAGGTAAAAAAAGGAGATGCACTTATAAAACTTACCAAAGACAGTGTTTCAGATACAAGAAAAATTCTATATAAAGCGGTAAAAACTTATAAAAAGAAATATGCATCGGCAAAACTTGATTATGAAGAAACGGTTTATGATGCAAAAAGTGATTATCAGGAGAGTTTGTCAGCATATTCATCAGCACTTATCGATTATAAAGACAGTTTATCGGAATATACGGGAACGGAAAAAGCAGCTTGATAAAAGCAAAAAGATAATAAGTACATATCCAGGGAAGATTAAAAATTCAAAAAAGACTCTTGCTGCAAAACAGAAACAGTTGAGCAGTGTAAATAAAAAAATCAAAAAGGCAAAAAAACAGGCAGAGAGTAAAGCTAAAGTTCTTGCCACAAAGCAAAAATTATATGAACAGGCAAAACAAAAATATGATGAAATGAGTACAGTATCAAGATATATTGGAGATTTCAGTCGTGAAAATAAAAGTGATATTTCACAGTTGACAACAAATGTTGAGCAAAATCTTGCATTGGCAAAAAAAGACATGGAGTCAAAGAACACAGCATATAGCAAGGCTTTGAAATCGTCAACATCAGCGGAAAAGACATACGAGCAATACAATACGAAAAAAACTCAGTTGTCAAATAGTATAAGTACACTTAAAAATAATATTTCGTTATATGGAACTGATTACAAAAATGCAAAACTTAACCTGAACAATTACAGTTCAACATACAATCAGGCTTTATCAGAGGAGACAACAGGAAAAGTAAGTGCAAAAAAGACATATGACGAGAGTGTGAAAGCCTATAAAAATGCAGACACAGTCTATAATGCGGCTATAAAATCGGCAAAAGATACATTACAGAAAGCAAAAGACAATTATACAAATGCGAAAGCAAGAGTAGCAGCATTTAACAAACTTATATCAGGAAATAATGTTGTGGCACAGATGTCGGGAACTTTATCTGAAATGTCATATGAAAGCGGAGATATGTTAAACAGTATGACAGCGATAGCAGGTTACAGTAATGAAAATACACTCAGTATTGATGTGACTGTTGACCAGACGGATATAGGAAAAATTTCAGTAGGCGATGAGGCTTCGGTAAGTGTTCAGAATATGCCGCAGACAGTAACGGGAAAAGTTGCAGCTATTGAAACATCTTCATCATCGGAGAGTGTATCAAAAGTAACATATACGGTAACTGTTTCCATTGATAATTCGCAGAAAATGTTATCAAGCGGTGCTGCAACGCAGGTTATCTTTAATCAGAATAATGAAGAAAATTAGTAGAAAGGAAAATAAAAATGGCAGATAAAGAAAAAAAACAGGCAGCGGTAAAATCTAAGTCGCATAAGAAAAAGATAAAGAAAGCTATAATTTCCATAATCCTTATTGGGTGCATAACTGTTATTGTGGTTTTTAATGTGAACAATAAAAAAGACGATACAAAGACAGCGACAGTGACTAAAGAGAACACGGCAAAAAAAGGAAATCTCACAGTGGGAATAACTGAAAGTGGAACAATGGAAATAGGTTCTATCACACAGTCATATGAGCTTGATACATCTTCGGTTGGAAGCAGCTCGTCATCTTCTTCGTCTTCATCAGGCAGCAGCAGTTTAAGTTCTTCATCTTCGGGCAGCTCAAACAAAAGTGATACACAGGGGATGCAGAACATGGGCGGTGCAATGGGAATGGCAGGCGGCCAGTCCGGTTCAGACAGCAGTTCTTCCACAACAAAGACAACATCTTCATCATCAGGAAATGAGAGCGTATCGGACTCAGACCTTGTTATAAAAAAAGTGTGTATCACATCGGGTCAGAATGTAAAAAAAGGTGACACAATTTTAAAACTCACGACAAAGAGTGTTTCAAATGTGAGAAAACTTTATAAGGCGGCGGTAAGTTCGGCAAAACTTTCATTAAAAGAAGCAAAAGTAGACAGAGACTCTGATAAACTTACGGCAGAATATGAATATAAAGAAAGGATTGCGGCAGGAAAGAGTGCAAAGACAACATATAAAGCTACATTGCAAAGCCTTGACAGTGCGGTTGTGACAGCACAGAATAACTATAATACGGCAGTTTCAGGTATTAAGACACTTCCTTCCAAGATTAAAAATCTAAAGAAAAAGATTAAAAAAGCAGGCGGGAGTACAACCGTATATAAAAGTACATCGACAAATCAGAATACAGGCAGTAATGCCGGAAATAATACAGGAAACATGAACGGTACAGGTATGGGAGATGATAAAAACGGAGGAACTTCAGGAACAGGTACAACTGCAGGCTCAACGGGCAGTCAGAGCAGTTCAAACACTGTAACGATAATGCAGCAGCAGTTAGCTTCATATCAGCAGCAGTTATCGGAATATAAATCAAACCTCAAAAACCTGAAATCACAGCTTAAATCTGCTAAAAAAGCCAGGAAAACAGGAAAAGTAAGTGCAAAAAAGACATATGATGCGGCAATGCTTCAATATTCAAATGCAAAGACTCTTTATAATGTTGCGATGGATGGAATTGACGATGATGTAAAAGACGCACAAGAGACATTAAAGGATGCACAGAAAGCATTAAAAACTTTTGAAAAGTATGCAGGAACAGGGGTGATAAAAGCTGAATGTTCAGGCACGGTAACATCTGTCGGATATGAGGACGGAGAGACATTAAGCACTGATACCGATATAGCTACATATATGAATTCGGATGCGGTCACAACTTCAGTGTCTGTCGCACAGGACGATATTTCGGAGATAGAAGTCGGAGATACAGTAAATATAAGTCTTTCTGCATATGAAGGTAAGACATTCCACGGAAAAGTCACATCAATATCAACCACTTCATCGGGAACAAGTACGGTGAGTTATCCGGTCGTAGTCACAATGACAGGTGATGTTTCAAGTATTTATGCAGGAATGAGTGCTGATGTTACATTTGTTACAAAAGAGGTAAAGGATGTTCTTTATATTTCAAATAAGGCTGTTGAGACAGAGGGAACAAAGTCATATGTAACAAGGAAAAACAGTGACGCAAGTACGACAAAGACACAGGTAAAAACAGGATTTTCAGACGGACATAATGTTCAGATCGAAAGCGGATTAAGCGAAGGTGATACAGTTCTTATAGAAAGCCGGGTGAGCGAATGAAACTAAGTGAGATATTAAGACTTGTCTGGATAAACCTTATTCAGAATAAATTTAAGGTGGTGCTTACTTCTATAGGTATAGTAGTGGGCGCGGCAACGATAGTCATGGTTATAGCAATAGGCAGGGGCGGTCAGATGGATGTGGCGGACCAGTTCAAAAATTTGAATGCGGGTGCTATAGATATTTCATATGAGCAGTCGTCAGACAGTTCATCGTCAAACTCTAAGAGTTCATCAAAATCAGGCTCGTCAGGGAAATCATCAAATGGAAACTCTGAGTCGGGAAATAGGGGACAGGGTGGTTTTGGCGGCGGTCAGGGAATGCCACCGATGCCGGGTGGCTTTGGTGGATTTATGCAGGGCGGTAAAAGCAGTGAAAGCTCAAAGATAAATCAGGAAAAGATTACTTTGTCTGAAGACGATATGGACGATTTAAAAACATTTCTTCCGGGAATTTCAGACATAACGATATCTTATACTACAAAATCCGATGTAGATGGAGGAGAGCTCGATGACGCTGAAAGCTATACGATAGCAGGAGTGAAAAATAATTATGCAGGCATGAGTAATCTGACGATGGCAGCAGGGAGTTTTATCGAGTCATCAGACGAGACAAACAAAGAGAAAGTGTGCGTACTCGGTTATTCTGTTGCAAAAGAGATATTTGGAAGTGTAAAAGACGCATATGACAGCACTATTTACATAGACGACAGAGCATATGTAGTAAACGGTGTAATATCGGAGGTAGGAACTGTTTCTTCAGGAATAAGCCCTGATGATTCCATATTTATACCATACAGTACCGGAGTAAAATATATCGTTGGAACAGATGCAGACCCGACGATAACAGTAATCGCATCGGATGTTGATAAAGTGGATACGGTAATGGAAAATATACAGTCAGTTCTCGCAGAAAATTATCAAAATGCAGAATTTACGATAACCGATGCCGGAAGTAAGATGGAAGCTGCATCAGAGTCAAATAATACACTGACAACACTCCTTATTGCAATGGCGGCTATAGTATTTATCGTAGGCGGTATAGGTATCATGAATGTATTGTTCGTATCAGTAAAAGAAAGAACAAAAGAAATCGGCATATTAAAAGCCATCGGTTGTACAAAAAAAGACATACTTATAGAATTTTTGCTTGAAGCGTGCTTTATAAGCATACTTGGAGGAATACTCGGTGTTTTACTAAGTTTTGGCATAACGCCTGTTGTAGAGCATTTTGATGTAAGAGTAGAACTTTCTGTATTCGGAGCAGCACTTGCCGTAGTATTTGCGGTATTTACGGGAACTGTATTTGGATTTTATCCTGCATTAAAGGCTTCAAAGCTTGTACCTGTTGAGGCATTAAATGAGGAGTAAGAGTTTTCAAATACTTAAATGAATGAGTAGATATTTGCAAAACTAAATGTAGGTTGTGTTTATTGTATTGGTATAACAAATAATACCGCAGGCACGCTTTCGCTACCTGTCACTCGTAACAGTACTAAGACAGCAAAATACGCTGTCTAAGTGCTGACGGTGACAGAAGTGCACTGCTAACATTATTTGTTATACCTGTACAATTTAATTACAGATAATAGTTGTTTTGCAAATATCTAAATAAATTAATTTAAGGAGGGTGAAAAATGTATCTTAATGTAAAAAGGTGTAGAAAAGTTCTTGCGGTGTTTCTTGGTATGTGCCTTGTGTTGTCGGGATGTTCTAAGAAAACGGAGGAGACAACCAATGATATAAGCTTAGTTAAACTGAAATCAAATCAGGAGATTGTTGCCTGCAAAATAACGGCGATATACGGCAATGAGATAGAATACACCGTTGTGAAAGAGCAGAGTGCATCTGACTCAAATTCAAAGAAAGGCAGGATGCCGTCTGCAAGCGGAGCACCAGATATGAACGGAGGTAGTTCACAGGGCGGAGGAGCACCCGATATGAATGGTGGAGAGATGCCGCAGGGCGGAGGAGCACCCGATACGAATGGAGGAAATTCGCAGAGTGGAGAAGCAGCCGATATGAACGGAGAAAGTTCGCAGTTCGAAGATCGCCGGAATAGTTCATCAGATAAAAACAGCAGTCAGAGTTCTTCTGACAGTTCAGATAAAAAATCTGACAGCAGTAAATCTTCGGATAAAAGCAGCAAGAAGATTTATACGCTCACGGATGAAACAGGCAGTACGACGATACCTGTCGGAACAGATGTGATAACATCACTTGGAAAAACAACAACATTTTCAAGACTTTCAAATGGGGACATCATTAAAATGATAATGGAGAAAGATTCAAGTGGGGAAAAGGTTGTTGTAGGTGTGTGGATTGTTTCGTGATAATTTAAAGCTATGATGATTGAACAAGAACAGCAATAATAACAACCGGCACGCTTTCGCTATGTTGTCGCTCGTAGCAGTACAATAAGTCAGCAGGAAACGCTGACTAAGTACTGACGGCGACAAAATGTCGGTTAATATTATTTGCTGTCTTTGTTCAATCCAATATAAGTTATTGTTTATGACTAGATAAGACTTTAAATTTGGAACAACATTATAGAAAGGAAGATTTTTATGATAAAGTTCAGAAAGAAAAAGGCGGATAAGGATATTGATAAAAAGAGCGATGTTAAGCAACATAAGATAGAGATTGTTAATGTTAATAAAATTTATGATATGGGGAGAGAGTCTCTCCATGTTCTGAAAGATATTAATTTTACCGTGGATGAGGGTGAGTTTGTTGCAATTCTTGGTCCGTCGGGTTCCGGCAAGTCTACACTGATGAATGTTATTGGCTGCATGGACCTTTTTGATGAGGGTGAGTATTATCTTGACGGACTTGCGATACATTCGATGAAAGAGAAAAAACTTACAAATATCAGAAATGAAAAGATAGGTTTTATTTTTCAGAACTATCATCTGATACCTACATATACGGTTATTCAGAATGTCATAATGCCGCTCCTTATGAGAGGATATGAGCATGAAGAGGCACAGGAGATGTGCATGGATACGATAGAAATGCTCGGTCTTAAGGAAAGGATAAATCATAAACCAAATGAACTTTCGGGTGGTCAGAAGCAAAGAGTGGCAATCGCAAGAGCATTAGTCGGAGAGCCTGCGATTCTTCTTGCAGATGAGCCGACGGGTGCGTTAGACAGTAAAAGCGGTAAGGAAGTTCTTAAATTATTTAGAAAACTTAATGATATGGGAAACACGATAGTTATGATAACACATGACCTTGAGGTCGCAAAGGCGGCAAAGAGGGTAGTTAAGATAGTAGATGGTGAGATATTTGCTGTCGAAAATTGAATGATTCCTGTCCGCACTGTAGTGTGTGGACAGGAATGTAAGTTAAAAACACATCAGATGTATTGATTAGCACACGAGGATACGGTGTTATTGAAAAAAATAAGCATTATACTAATGTTATATAATAAAAAACAGAAAAAGCAATAAAGTCATGATATTCTATGGTAGTGAGTTAAAATTGCGATTGACATTGTCTTATAACAAAAATATACTAAAGGTATGTAAAGGTTATATGAAATGAGGTGAGTGTTAGATGGGCATATATTTTAATCCGGGCAATGAGAGTTTTGCCTGCGATAAAAACAGTAGGATATATATAGATAAAACGGGGCTTCTGGAATATTTAAACGGTATGTTGGGGACAAACAGTAAATGTCTTGCGGTAAGCCATGCAAGACGTTTTGGTAAGTCCCATGCGGCAGGGATGATTGATGCCTACTATAGTCTTGGC
>OODT01001643.1_pt1 | contig 10331 bp, 5 predicted proteins | sample 1671841 | NCBI WGS metagenome assembly OODT01 (sample SAMN06348198, study PRJEB24527) | human gut metagenome | biome: human gut; feature: ankylosing spondylitis patient; material: feces | host: Homo sapiens | place: China | collected 2015-10 | reverse complement strand
CAACGCCGCCCATCGCCCTTCGCCGAACGATAATCCCATGTCTCCGTACAGACATCTCGTTATCAACGGCGAGGAGTTCGACTTTACGAACGGGTTTACGGACCTCCACACGTTGAGCTACGAGCGGATACTTGCCGGCCGGGGTTTTGCGGTCGAAGATACGGCGTGTGCCGTCCATACGCTCGATATGCTGCAGAAGAGTGCGGCGGTCGGCCTGACGGGCGACTATCATCCGCTGCTGCGGAATTTGCAGGGGTGATGCGAAAAAAGAACGGGAGCGATGAAAATGGTGGATCTACATAGGCAGTATCTCGACATCCGCGATGAGGTGGACCGCGCCATCGGCGATGTCATTGCCGAGACCGCCTTCATCAAGGGTCCTGCGGTCGGGCTGTTCGAAGAGGAGCTGGCCCGGCGGCTCGAAGTGCGGCACTGCATCGCCTGCGGCAACGGTACGGACGCGCTTCTGCTGTCACTGCTGGCCGTGGGGCTGCAGCGGGGCGACGAAGTCATCGTCCCGGCCTTTGCATTCGCGGCCGTGGCCGAAACGGTGCTGCTGCTGGGCGGCGTTCCGGTCTTCGCCGACGTCGATCCCCGCACTTTCAATATCGACCCGGCGAGCGTCGCCCGGCTGGTGTCGGAGCGTACCCGTGTCGTCATCCCCGTCCATCTGTTCGGGCAGCCGTGCGATATGGCTGCGCTCACGGCCGTTGCGAAGGAGCACGGCCTGAAGGTGATCGAGGACAACGCCCAGTCGCTGGGAGCCGTATGCCGCATGTCCGACGGCGCGAGCCGCTATGCGGGTACGATCGGGGAGATCGGGTGCACGTCGTTCTTTCCCTCCAAGGTACTGGGCTGTTACGGCGACGGCGGCGCGGTGTTCACCGACGACGACGGGCTGGCGGCCCGCATCCGGGCGCTGGGCAGTCACGGTTGGTTCCCCAAATACGACAGCCGGCTGGTCGGAATGAATTCGCGGCTCGACACGCTGCAGGCCGCCGTACTGCGGGTCAAGCTGCCGCACCTCGACACATGGATCGCCGCCCGCCGGAGCGTGGCAGCGCGCTACACGGAGCGTTTGGGCGGTCTGACGCCGGTCGTGACCCCGGTCGAGACGCCCTACGCCACCCACGTCTACCACCAGTACACCGTCAAGGTGCCTCCGGCCTGCCGCGACGGACTTCGGGCCGCACTCGCCAAGGAGGGCATACCCTCCATGGTCTATTATCCCGGAACCCTGTACGAACAGCCCGCATACCGCGACGCCTGCATCTGCGATCCCGCGATGCGCCATGCCGCAGCGCTGCCGGCGGCGGTGCTGTCGCTTCCGATGGACAGCGAACTGACCGACGCCGAGGTGGAGCGTGTGACGGATGCCGTATGCCGCTATTTTGCCGATAACGAAAGCAGATACCATGAGTGAAACGTTCATCCACCCCTCTTCGTTCGTAGACGACGGGGCGGTCATAGGGCCGGGTTGCAGGATCTGGCATTTCTCGCATATAATGGCCGGGGCCCGCTTGGAACGGGATTAAAAAACTGTAACGATTCGATTTATCGGGTCGTTACAACTTTTATATAGGAAAATAGGTAACGCGAAGGTAACGATTTATTTTCAGCTTATTGCGTCTAAATGCCGCATTTCAAATAACCTACTGCAAGCTACGAAAAATTTTCCGATCGAGCAAATTTGCTAAAAACAATAGCGTGTTTGCGGTTCAGTACGACATGCTTATACTTATCGGAATCATTTATCTAGATGTTGATCATCCATGTGAACCCTTCTACAAACAGATCCAAAGAAGTCTGCGAACCGTCAAGACATCGTCCGGCACCGAGTTCCTGCATCGGAACTGCTATCTCCCATAAGATCTGTAGGTGTAAATTGCTTTGCCCAATAAATCGGAGATTTCGGAATTGCGATTTTCTTCCGCAGTCCATGACTACAGGATGGTTTACTTTCAACCAGACCATTTTCATCTCGAATTCCCTCAATGCAATGACAGTCCATAGTAGCGATTTCATTCCTGGAATCACTTTACTGATTCATCTCGGATATTCATCAGACGTCGTCTTACTTTTGCCAACGTATGAAGTGTATTTTTTCAGATCGGAGCAGCGGCTAAATATAGTTGATATAACGTTTGAAATAAAAAGTCTGGAATGGAAATACTTTTACATCGGAAGATATTTTCGAGGCTATAAAATTGGAAGATCTGCGTCGTATTATTGGTAACACAAGCAGGAAATTAACTTGGACATCAATTAGCCGATTTACTCAATATATTGAATAATGGCTGTATCATTATCGGAGGCAAATTGCGCCTTATCATTTTCTACAGCCTGAAAAACTTGCTGTCTATAATATTCACTCCGGTTGATGACCCAATATTTTTCTATTGTTTCATTTCAGTCAGGTGCTAAGCCGGAGTTATTGGGATATGTGACAATATGGAATAAAATCCAGATAATGAGGCAATTTAGAGAGTGCGCATTCGACATAAATGCCAGCCCCCCTAAAAAAGTTGAATGAAGATGTAACCACCAGTTTATCTTCAACCTGCTACGCTCAGATTTTATAGTGCTCCATGGAAATATGATGAGTATCCTCCTCTGTTTTTGCTACGGCCTATGTTATATTATTCACGACGGAATGAAATCCTACATGAGAATAATGTATCCAACTTCTTTAGCTGTGTCTTGCGGACTTTTATTCCAAAGTATGGGAAAATAGGAGTTGCAAACTTTTATTGTTGCAACTCCCATCTGATATCGATTTTTTAGAAGGACTCTTTCAACGCTGTTCAGCCATTTCAATCTGTCGTGGAATCTCGATGTGATCGCATTGGTCGAATACGAAATGGAGCTTCGGATCGAATGTCGCAGGATAGTCTGACGTTCGCACGATGCGATTGCTCGCAGAGAATTGGAATCCGTCTACGCAATACAGATTAACAATGCGGGGATCGAATACTCGGAACAGATTTCCATCGACCTGAATATTGCGGTGATAACGACTTGTCTGCCGCTGGGAAATTCCGCTGCCGACAGCAATGCAGGCACTTCCCCATCCCCGGCTTCCATAATTGCCGTTTGCGAAGATGTTGTTGCGAATTGTTACGTCACGGACACCGGATTGTTCGAACCAGAAGTTACCGTCGCCCTCAAAGAGGATCGAGGCTCCGGCGATATGGAAATAGTTGTTTTCGATGATAACCCGTCCGCGGGAACCAATCAGCAAACCGCGGGCGCGGTTTCCCGACATCCGGCAACCGCTGATGTGAACATCGGGACCGGGTTCGTCGGCTGCAATCAGATGGCCGGGACGAATGTTCTCGGGTAAGGGTTCAGTGAAGGTTACCGCAGAATACTCCTTGTTGAACCGTTCGACCTTAGCAACAATCCGCCGGGCATAGGCTTCAAGCGTGTGGTTGTCGACAATTTCCACCGCCATCCCCGGGACGAGGAAATCTGTGCCGTATTGCCCGCTGTGTCCCCAGCGAACCCAAATCCGCTCCCGATCGAAAATCGTATCGACGGGCATATATAGTCCATGAATATTGGAGGCATCATCCTTCTGATTTTCGAACGTACAGTCGATTAGACGGATCTGTCCCCCGCAATTGGAGAAATGCGTGGCGTCGGCCGTGATGCTGATCATGCGTTTTTTGCCGGGAGCCGGAACAACTTCCATCCGTTCAATTCCGATGTCGCGGCTGCGTTGTGCGATGACCCCCATCCCTCCGCAGTGATGGAGCTTCACGTCGAGGATTGCAATACCCTGCGAATCGGAAACGGTGATCCCGGGATTGAGCCGTCGGGCGGCCCCGAAGACCATCGTATTCCCGATCGCGGCCTTCAAATCACTGCGGAAAATCCGAATCCATCCGTTAGGACGCCGTTCAGCAGGAATGGTATGGGCCGGGAGCCAGTAGTCGTCGACGTGGAAAGCCGGTTCGCATCGTTGGGTATCGAACTCCAACAAACTGGAATAGGGGTAGACACGACCTTCGTCATCGAGGAAACGCAAGCATCCGTCCGTCAGATCGCATCGGTATTTGTCCGGGAACTCCAAATCGAGCCATCCGTTTCCGGCCGCCCGTACGGTACCTTCGGAGTGAAACGTGCGGGTAAAGTCGATCGAAAGATTGCGGATCGTGATGTTGCGGCAACGTTCGAGGTTGAACGGTGAAACGAAACCTGTGAAAAGGAGTTTCGTGTCAGCACCTTCAATGGTGAAATCTTGCAGGCCGACCAAATCAAAGGCAATCCGTTTCAAACCTTCGTCGTTGTTGCTGATGAACTGGTACTTTTCGACCGCCAGATCGGGTCGTATCCGGAGTTCTCCACCCGGAAGAATAAGCCGTGCGGCCCGGATCCGGGCACAATGGGACAAGGCGGCCCGAATGGCCGGTCCTGCGTCGGTTTGTGCAGTCAGGTCGTCAAGGAAATCATTCAAGTAGACATCGCCACCGGATGTGGGGGCCTGACAGGCTGCAAAGAGCCCGACAGCAAACAGCAACAGGGTGTGAAGCAGTTTTTTCATCAGGATATTGTAAATTATGGAAGTTTGATACGCAGGGACGCTCCCTGTCGAAGCCGGAAAGCTCGGGGATTGCATCCCGAAATCGCAAGCGTGACTCGCAGAAACCCGTCCGGCTGTTTCTCGATGACAAGGTCGAAGTTGTTTTCAAAGGCCCGAATGTGCCGCAACGCCATGCGATTCCATCCGGAAGGCATTGAAGGGGTAAGATCGAAGCTCCTGAACCCGGTGGGGCGAATCCCGAACAATCCCTCGGTGATAACGCGGCAGAAAAGCCCGCTTTCGGCGGCCAAGTGGCGTTGAGAGCCCTCGGGCCATGCTTCGATCGGATAGGGAACATGATCGCCCAGGAGTCTGCGCCGGGCATAATGACTGAGGAATTCCGTTGCACGGTCGGCCTGCCCGGCGATGTAGATTCCCCGCAGAGCATAAAGGGTCGAACGGTCCCAGAAGGTCGAACTGCCCTGTTCGGTGAGGAGGCCGTTTTCGGTCATCAGCTCTTTTCCGAGCAGCGCCCGAACAGTCCCTTCGCTGCGGTTTTGCAACCCGGCGATCAACGGCATGCATATCCACGAGCGGAGTTTCGTACAGCCATCGAAATAGCGGTAAGTTTCGTATCCGGCAACCGTGGCGCCGAAATGGCATTCAATCGCCTCAGCGAGCTCCGAAGTCTGCCGTTTGTAAACTCGCAGCGTTTTACGCGGACATCCGAGCTCCTGTCCGAGATAGACGGCCGACCGCAAGGCATCATAATAGAGTGTCGATGTACAGAGATTGGCCTTGCCGGCAGGGAATCGGCCCTCCAATTCATCGGTATCGGAAGCGACGACCCCTTCGGGAGTGAGTTTGCGCCGGCAGTATTCGAGACACCATTCCACCAAAGGCCACAGCTCTTCGGCTTCGTTCCGTTCCCCGCGGGCCAAGGCGTAGCGCGCAGCGCCGTATGCGATCATCGCGGCATCGCCTCGATCGCCGGCCCCGTTCCAGATGTCGTCGCCCTCGGCGATGATCGAACTAGGAATAGGCCGGTATTCAGCATTCATGAAACGGGCGAAGTGGCGGAATGCGTTGAGTGCCGATCGATTCCCGATGTCGTATCCGAGCATTGGGAAAAAAGGGTTGACGTATTCGGCCTGATCGTTGGCCCAAATAGCCGCGTAGTAACATTCGCCGCCCGGAGCATGCATGTAGCCGCCGCGGGTCTTGATAATGCTTTCGGCAGCCCGGATCTTGGCAAAGCGGAATTCCGTGTCGACTACCGGATCCGGGGTCTCCAGGACCAGTTTGTCCGAGATTGCAGACACGAACTCCCTACGAGAGCGGAGTTCGGCTCCGACATCTGCGGGCGGAAGTGTCTCTCCGACTCGACAAGCCCGGAAGAGGGCATCCACCACGGTCGAATCTCCGGGCTGCAGTATGCGGATTCCGGCATCGAGCAATTCGGCCCGAATGACGTAGCCGCCCGTAATGCCTCGTTCCGAAGGGGTCGTCACGATTTGCGAAAACTCTGGGATGGAAATCTCCAGCGTTTGCGAACCGATATTGCGGATAAGATACCGTTCACAGAGGGCGGGTTGTGTCGGCGAAGGAAAGATCGTGCGCTCCATGGCCAAGACCGGAGCCGGATGCTCCACCTCCTCGTATCCGGCCCCCACGGCATTAAAACTCCATTGACTAAAGACCCGGACCGTACCGTCTATGACGATCTTTTCGACCCGTTCGAACTGCAGGGCCGAAGCATTGAAACCCGAGGCGGAGGTATTCACGGCCAACAGCGAGGGAATATCCGTGGCCACGCGGCACATCAGACTGGCATGCGTATCATTGGGACGGACACGTAACAGCGGGAAGATCAGCGAACGTTCGACGCGAAAGGCTCCTCGGTCATCCACAACCCAGCGGAGAACCGTCGAGATCTGCTCGCCGGTCATTTCGAGATGATCCCTGTGGGGCGTATCGTTTCCGGGTCTCCAGACGATGCCTCCGTCCGGATCAATCTGCCAGCGTTGTCCTGCAACAGGAAGTCCGAGCCCGGTGCAAAAAAGAAGGAACAGCAGTTTTTTCATTGTCATTTCATTGTTCAAGGATGGCGGGGCATTCGAACCAGTGCTCCACGAATGTGCGGACGCGCTGCGCATATATCTGCGGATCGTGGAGATAGGCGGCACCATGATCGACGCCGGAAAGTATCCAGAGTTCCTTGTCTCCGATTTTCGCTTCGTACAGCCGGTGAACCATTTCCACAGGGACGACCGAGTCCTTGTCGCCGTGAATGAACAACATAGGCAACCTGCATCGGTGCACGGCATCGAGCGGAGAAGCCTTTGCGAAACTCCATCCGTAGAGGATCCGGCACCAAAGGTCCGATAGATGGAAGAGCGGAAAGAGCGGCAGTCGGCACTGCTTCTCCCAAGAATCGGCAAAGATATCCCGGGTTGAAGTGTAGCCACAATCCTCCACGGCACAGCGGACACATGCGGGCAGCGACTCTTCGGCAGCGGCGATCATCGTAGTGGCGGCACCCATCGAAACGCCGTACAGGACGATCTGCGTATTGCCGCCGAAAAGCGAATCTGCCGTTCGGATCCAGTCCACCACTTCCGTTCGTTCAGTCCACCCCATGCTGATGGCCGAAGGTTCGCTTTGCCCATGACCGCGCAGATCGGGAATCAGAACATTGAATCCGAAATCATGGTTGAAGAGATAGCCGATCATGAGCATGGTTTCCGCCGAACCCTGATAGCCATGAAAGAGCACGGCGGTCTTTTCGGTAGGCTCCGGAGCCCATAGCCACCGGGCATGGAGTCGCTCTCCGTCGGCATTCAACCGTACGATATCATGCAGCAATCCGTTGCTGCGGATGCTGTCGAGCCATTCTGTGGTATGAGGATATTGCCGGGTGAGCCAGCTGAGATCGGTCAGGCGGGGCGGATGGAGTGTCCTGTAACAGAGTACGAAACTCCAGCACAATGCCCCGATGACAAGCAGCCCGAAGATTGCGCTCAGTGCAGCAATGATTTTCTTATTTCGCTTTTTCATGACAGATATTATTTGGGTTCATATGGATCAGTTCGAAATCGGGTTTGCCGTAGCCGATAAACCGGTTCTCGGCGATGCGCACATTTCGACACCCCTCAAGGCAGAATGATTGGCGTTGTGCGGCTGTGGCGGGGAAATCGTATGTTTGTTCGACACAGTTTGCCACGAACTGCAGTCCCTCAACCGATCGGGCGTGGAGCAGCGGACGGTCATAAGTGAGAATGCGGTTGTTGCGGATCCGGATATTGCGATGATAGACCGGGCTGCTTTCGTCTGCCGGACGGAAAGAGGGAGTGATGCTGATGAGGGCTTCGCCCCAGCCGGATCCGCCGTTGTTCGAAGCCGAAGTGCCGCAGTTCTCGAAAAGGTTGTCATGGATATCCATGTCGCACACGGCGCCCGATTCGAACCAGTAGTCGGTATCTCCTTCGATGAGAATTGCCGTTCCGGCCGTCATGAAGCGGTTGTTATGTACGACAACCTTTCCGGGAGTGGTGAGCAAGATGCCGCGGGCGCGGTTGGCTCGCCCGAAGTAGCAATCGTGAATCGATACGTTGGCATACCACGAGGCGTTTTCGATAAAATCGTCTTCCCTGAATGTTTTATCGAGCGGCTCACGCAAGGCGACAACAAGCCGCTTGCTGCTTTTCCTGACAATGCGTTCAATGCGGTTCCGGGCCCCCCGAGATCCGGTCGTTCGTACAATCGGCCAGATCTCATCATCGGCTTTGAACACCCGTTCTGCCGGGAACCGGACTCCGAACAACTCAATCTGTTTCCGGTCTTTCGAAACAGCGACTATCCGGGCATAGATGCCGTGTATGTTCAAGGCATCGTCACCCTGTCCGTTGCAGTTGCAGCCGTCAAGTTCGATCAATCCGCGGCAGTTGGTAAAGTGGAACGCATCGGCAGCACAGCTGAACCGACGCTTTTCGGAACGATTGACGACCGTACAAACCGCCTTGAGCAGGATGTTCTCGCTGCGGAGTCCGTAAACGCCCATTCCGGGAGAATGGCGCAGGTCGATTTTTTCGAAGCAGACATTCCTGCAGTTCACCACCGTCATAGCGTTGGACAAATACCGCCCATGGTAAAGAGCGAGTTCCGTACCGATCGGCAGGGGACGGTCGACCGTCCCGAAGAAGCGGACCGTGTCCGGAGCGATTTCACGGGCTTCGCCGCGGAAGACTGCATTGCGGTCCGAGAGAGGACAGTCCCGGGTACCGTAAAGCACCGCACCGCTTTGCGGATCGTAAGCCGTAGAATAACTTTCGGGATCGATTTCACGCTCCCAAGTCTCATCCGTAAAGCGGATCCGCCCCTTTTCGATGTGGTAGGGATAACGTTTCCGATCGATAGCCAGGTCAACATGGCCGTCCCCAAGAGCAACGATCGAAGCCTGTGTGATATAGGGGCGTTCCCAGTCGAGCGAGAAATTGCGAATCGTCAGTCTTTCGCACTCCTCAGCCAAGAAAAGCATCAAACGCCCGTGTGCGATGAATTCAGCGCCACCGCCGTCGATTATTAAATCCCGAATGCCGCGGAGTCTTGCCACGATGTTCACCCGGTCGTCCTGCCCCTCAGGGGCATGGAAATCGTACCGCCCCGACTCGAAACACAATACGGTGGGGATTTCCCGCTTTCCGATGGTAGCGACGGCTTTTCGCAAGGCTTCGGAAGCATCCTCTCCCGAATCGGGCAACGCACCGAAATCTCGCATCCGAAGCGTATCTCCGAACGGCCGGGATGAAACGCTTCCGATCCATGCGGTCGCGAGAATCGGGAGGATGTATCGACTAATTTTCATAGAAGTACGGATTAGGATTCTCAACCATTCGAGGCATCTCTTCACCCTCCAAACAATGCTCGGAACAGTCGACCAGACTGATTGTCGAATTTTCCTTCCACCCGGAGAAGTCATTGTTCCGGACTGTGACGCTGCGGCAGTGCTGGGCATCGATGACCGAGAGACCGGCGAACCGGGGCTCAAACCGGCGGGAATCGACGAACCGGTTCCTGCTGATGACGAGCGAATCGACCGAGAGAGCATAAATCAACTGGTTGTCGAACGACTCCACGAGGTTTCCTTCGAAACGGATACATCCGTGATACGGAGTCCCCCCGCTCCGGGCATCATGCGAAATAACGGGGTCGATCTGCAGAACGGCCTGGGGAGACCGGCCGCCGGTAGCCATCGTGCCGAATCGGTTGTTACGGATCACGACGTTGCGCGTACGTCCCGATTCGAACCAGTAGTTGGCGTCACCGCAAATGCGTATTCCGGCCATCATTGAAGAAAGATCACTGTTTTCGACGCATACGTCGCCCGGAGTCGAAAGCAGAAAACTCCGGGCGCGATTATAACGAACCGTGCATTCCGATATTTCGACATCGGCATCGGCCGCGCGGTTCCCGACGGCAATGTGCACCGAGTCCGGAATTGCACTCAGGTCGAATCCGGTTCGAATGATGTAATAGTTTTCATTCACGTGGTTCACCTCCTCGACTCGTCCGCAGCCGAGTACCCCCAGATCGGCACGATCGATGAAGACGAGCGAATCACCTTGTTCGGCAAAATCGAAACCCTCCTGCTGAAAGTGCCCAAAACTGGCCCCAAACCGGTTCCCGGAAAACCGATCCACAACCGTCATGTAAACACCGTGAATGTTCGTGGCATCGTCGAGCATGCTTTCGAACCGGCAGGCCCGGAGCACTATTTTTCCCGAACATCCGACGAAATGAGTGGCAT
>OODT01001632.1_pt1 | contig 10466 bp, 5 predicted proteins | sample 1671841 | NCBI WGS metagenome assembly OODT01 (sample SAMN06348198, study PRJEB24527) | human gut metagenome | biome: human gut; feature: ankylosing spondylitis patient; material: feces | host: Homo sapiens | place: China | collected 2015-10 | reverse complement strand
GAAAAATGCCGGAAAAGCCTGTAACAATAGGCTATACCGGCATATAAGAACTTTTGAAAAGATAGTCAAAAATTACTTTGTGATTTCAAATAAAAATATTGGAATAACACAGAAAGATATTGAGGCAGCAAGATGTTGGAATGATGCATAAAAATATTGGGGCAATAAAATTTTGGAGCAACGCAGGAAAATGTTGAAAAAATACATAAAAAATATGAGAACAAACGAAATGCGAAAAAAGGGAAAGGATACATATTCATGGAATACACAGAATATATGGAAACTCTGAAAGAGCAGATCCAGAATAAGCGTGCCAGAGCGCTTGTGTCAGAAGAAATAAACGGGCATATAGAAGAACAGGCACAAGGCTATGAGGAAGAAGGAATGAGCAGGGAAGATGCAAAAAGAGAGGCAGTGCGGCAGATGGGAGATCCGGTGGAAACAGGATGTGCATTAAACCGTATCCACAGACCGGCATTTCCATGGAAACTTTTTGTGCTGGCGGTTCTTTTAACGGCGGCATCTATACTCATGTCAGTTGTTATTTCCGGAAAAACAGAAGGTGGGGCATCACAGGCAGAACAGCTTAGAGCATTACTTGTGATAAATGGTGTCAGCTTTGCAATGATCTTTGTGATCATGTATTTCGATTACACATGGCTGTTTTTGCATATCCGTGCGGTATATGCTTTGTATATGATCTGCCTGTGTCTGGTGTGGTCGGGCGGCCTCCTTGGAAACTATCAGACAGCGCTGCTGGCAAGTTACAGTGTACAGGTGCTGCTGCCAGTGATCTTTGCGGGAATTATTTATCAGTACCGGGGACAGGGATTTCGGGGAATTTTAAAATCAGCCGGCTGGATCATTATCCCGTTTATGGTATTAGCAGCAGGGCTCATTTCACTGCCGAAGAGTAATGGGGCGGTTGTGGAAAATGCCGTGGTCTGTCTGTTCCTGCTGGTGGCATCTGTGCTTCGTGGAATATTTGGAAACGAAAAGAAAAAATACCTTGTAGAGCTGGCATTGCTTGTGGCTGGTATTCTGGGGGCTGGTGTGGCTTTCTTTTATAAGTATACGTTTCTGCCAGGCGGCTATGTGCTCGCCAGGCTTACGCATACAGGTGAATTTGGATATCAGAACAGAATGATAAAAGATGCAGTTGCTCGATACAGCCTGTTTGGAAACCGGACATTTCTGATGCAGGGGACAGGATCGGACGGCGAATATCTGCTGGGAAATATATTTTGTTATTTTGGGATCATAGCAGGTGTTCTTGTCGTTGCAGCATTTGTGTGGTTTTTGATCCATGCGCTGCGTCAGTCTCTACTACAGGGCAACCGGATGGGCTTTCTGTTGGGGATGGCGTGCAGTATCGGGTTGATCGTGCGTGTGATGGTAATTTATATTATGGTAAATTTTGGATATGGCGTAATTTATACAGTGGCAGTTCCGTTTTTTTCCACAAATGTGATCTTAGCGGCAGTCAACGGGATTTACGTCGGGTTGCTATTTTGCGTGCTGCGGAATAAAATGATATTAAAAGAACCGCGCAGCGAAAAGAAAAATGCGACGGTTTAAAGATCAGAAAGAAAGGGTATATCCGACATGAATTACATCGATATGCATTGCGATACGTTAGCGAAGGCAGCCGCACAGCAAAAAAAGACGGCAGGGGAACTAAGAAACACGATGGTGGATGCGAAAAGACTGCACCAGTGTGGCGCAAAGGCACAGTTTTTTGCCATGTTTTTACAGCAGAAAAGAGAAGAAAACTGGAGTGATCCGGGACTGGCATATACGGAAAAAAATAATCTCTGGTATACCGATGCAGAGATCCGGAAACAGATGCAGGATATGTACGAAGTATACCAAAATACCATGGAAACCTGTTCGGACATTATTGCACCGGCTTATAACTACGAAGGATTACAGTGCAACTGGCGGCAGGGAAAAGTTTCTGCCTTTCTGACTGTTGAAAACGGATGTATTGTGGATGGAAAAATGGAACGGATCGATAAGCTTTATCAGATGGGAGTCCGGCTGATTACGCTGACCTGGAATGATGATAACTGTTTCGGTCATCCGCATGCAAAAGAGGCAGAACGGATGCAGCTTGGACTGACACCGTTTGGCAGGAAAGCTGTTACATATATGGCAGAGCGTGGAATCCTTGTGGATGTGTCCCATTTGTCCGATGGTGGTTTTTATGATGTGGCAGAACTTGTGAGGGGCCCGTTTGTGGCATCACACTCAAACTGCAGGGAACTTGCTCCTGCAACGAGAAATCTGACGGATGATATGATACGGGTATTAGCGGAACATGGTGGTGTGGCGGGGCTTAATTTTTATCCACCGTTTTTAAATACAGATCCTGTGGATAAAGTGAGCCGGATCGAAACAATGTGTGAACATGTAAAGCGTCTGGTCAATGTTGGCGGGATTGAGTGTGTCGGAATCGGGACGGATTTTGATGGGATTGAGGGAAAATTTGAGATCGCTGACTGCACGGATATGAAAAAATTATTTGATGCACTGCAGAAAACAGGGTTCAGTGAGGATGCACTCGAAAAGATCGCATACAAAAATGTGGAGCGTGTGATCCGTGAAGTGATGTGAGAAAATGTAAAGATGTTGACACCAAATAGTGCATACAAACTTCAACATCTTGTAATGAAATAACAAACCGGAATATCCAGGGAAAACTGATATGGATATTCCGATTTTTTAATTCACGACAATAGAATGTTCATAGAGCGTGCATTCTATCGGTTCATCTCCGAATGATACCCCGTATTTTTGTGTTCTGCAATAATACTGTCGATCTCCTCAAGGTCGGTCGTGATCATATCTCCGATGACACTGTGCTTGATCGCTGCCATGGCATTTCCATATTCTAATGCTTTTCTGCAGTCCTTGTGTTTTAAGTAGCCGTAGAGAGCACCGGAAACATAGGCGTCACCGCTTCCGATACGGTCGACCACATCAATGTTGTTGTATGGTTCCTCGCGGTAGTAAGAATCATTTTTTGCAGAATAGATAATGGAAGTAAAATTGTGTTTCTTTGGAGTGATGACCGTGCGCTCTGTGGAGGCAACCACAGAGATAGGATATTCCTCGCAGAAAGACTTCTGGATTTCCTCGATCGTGCCTGTTTTGCCGAAAGTCAGGCGTGCGGTATCTTCGGAGCAGAAGAAGATATCTACATAAGGAAGGATCTGCTCGATGCAGGCTCTTGCCTCCTCGCCGGTCCAGAGATTGGCACGGTAGTTGACATCAAAAGAGATCAGGGTTCCCTGCTCTTTGAATTTGCGGATACATTCGATCGCAAATTTCTGTGCGTTGCCGCCAAGACCTAAGGTGATCCCACTGGTGTGGAACAGGCGTGTGTTATAAAACATGGTTTCCGGCACATCTTTGATGTCGATGTTATTGATGGAAGAATGTTTCCTGTCGTAGACGACACGCGGTTTGCGCGGATAGGAACCATATTCGTAATAGTAAACACCGATGCGGCTGTCATCTGCTGTGTCGGAGATCAGGTAATTTTCACTGACGCGGGAAGCGTTCATCTGGTTTTTGATGAATGCGGCGAGCAGATTGTTAGGAATCTTAGAGATCATTGCTGTCTTTAAGCCGAGTTGTCCGATCTCGGAAGCGATATTTAACTCGGCACCTCCTAAATGTTTCATTAAAGTATCGCCCTGTGCAAGACGTCCGTTGATCGGGGTGGAAAGACGAAGCAGAATCTCTCCTAATGTGATGACATCATATTTGCGGTCCATGGAAAACCCTCCTTAAAAATAGATAGTGTGATATATATGTATGCCTGATTTACGGCAAAACATTTTGGAAAACATAAATCAGTGTTATCATATCCAATGGTTTCATATTACGAAACTATGTTCTATATTATGAACCAATACATATGTATTATATAACATATTTCAAAAATAAAAAAGAGATAATTGCAAATATTTCACAATTTTTTTGAACAAAAATAACAGAACCTATAAAAATTGCATTAAAGTAAAAACATGTTTGACATTCTGTTTTTCGGTGTTATAATAAAAATATAAATTTTGAAACGACGTTTCACAATGTGAAACATTATTTTTAGGAGGATTAAAATCATGGCAAAGAAAGTTGTTACATTTGGTGAGATCATGCTTCGTCTTGCACCGGAAGGATATTATCGTTTTGTACAGGCTACATCCTACGGCGCAACATACGGCGGAGGAGAGGCTAACGTTGCAGTTTCCTTAGCAAACTATGGTATGGATGCAAGTTTTGTTACAAAGCTTCCGGCACATGAGATCGGACAGGCTGGAGTGAATGCGTTAAGACAGTATGGTGTTGACACATCTGACATCGTTCGCGGTGGTGACCGTGTTGGTATCTACTTCTTGGAGAAGGGCGCAAGCCAGAGACCATCCAAAGTTGTATATGACCGTGCAGGTTCTTCCATTGCAACAGCTACAACAGCTGATTTTGACTGGGATAAAATTTTCGACGGTGCAGACTGGTTCCACTTTACCGGAATTACACCGGCACTTGGCGATAATGTGGCAGCAATCTGCTTAGAGGCATGTAAAGCTGCAAAAGCAAAAGGAATCACTGTAAGCTGCGACTTAAACTACCGTAATAAATTATGGTCCAAAGAAAAAGCAGGCCAGGTTATGGGTGAACTTTGCAAATATGTAGACGTATGTATCTCCAACGAGGAAGATGCAAACGACGTATTCGGTATCAAGTCTGAAGGTACAGAGGTAACTGCAGGCGAGTTAAATAAAGAAGGATACAAAGAGGTTGCACAGAAATTAACAGACCGTTTCGGATTCAAGAAAGTTGCAATCACATTAAGAACATCTATCTCTGCAAACGATAACCGTTGGGCAGCAATGCTTTACGAGGATGGACAGAGCTACTTCTCCAAAGAGTATTTAATGCACATCGTTGACCGTGTTGGTGGCGGTGATTCTTTCGGCGGCGGATTAATTTACGCATGCTTAAACGATTATGCTCCACAGGATACCATCGAGTTCGCAGTAGCAGCAAGCTGTCTGAAACATTCCGTAGAAGGTGACTTCAACATGGTAAGCGTTGACGAAGTTAAGAAATTAGCTGGCGGAGATGCTTCCGGACGTGTTCAGAGATAATAAAATTACGACAAAATCATTTTGTTAATTCCTTTCCCTAATTTAATATAACACCTGTGACAAGCAGGTAATGCGTGGTCTTTTTACCCATTTAGACTGTGCAGACAATGACGGACTGCCGTTTCATGAAGCCAACATGAAACGGCAGTTTTTTTGTTATTTTCCTCTGTATGATAATTTTATATTTTGTGGAAAAACTATTAGGAAAATGGAGGTAGTCATATGAAACAGTTTGAAGGGTATGAAGAATATTTAAAGCAGAGTGAACTTTCGAAACAGACCAGGCAGGTGTATCTGAGGGAGGCGGAAAAATTTGTCCGGTATTTAAATGGAAAGGAAATTACAAAAGATCGGACGATGCTTTACAGAGAAAAATTACGGGAGGAGGACCTTTCTCCTGCGACGATCAATCTTTATGTTATAGCGGTAAATCGATATTTAAGATATTTAGAATGCGGGCAGGCATCTATAAAGACATTAAAAGTGCAGAAAAAACGCAGTGTGGAAAATGTCATTAGCCGGAAAGAGTATCAGGAATTGTTAAATTATGCAAAACGCAGTGGCAGGGAAAAATATTATTATATTATGCGGACATTGGCACTTACCGGAATACGTGTCAGTGAGCTCCAATATATTACAGTCGAAACATTAGAGACCGGAAGAGTGCAGGTTTATAATAAAGGGAAAATCAGAGATGTTTATTTACCGGATATTCTGATCCGTGAATTAAAAAAATTTTGCAGAGAGGAAAAAGAAAATGATGGAATCATATTTCGGGGAAGAGGAGGAGATCCGATCAACCGTATCACTGTTTATAAAATGATCGCATATCTTGGGGATATGGTTGGGATTAAAAAAGAAAAGGTTCATCCCCATAGTTTTCGGCATTTTTTCGCAATCAGCTATATGGAGCGCTATGGAAACCTTGCAGAGCTTGCAGATCTGTTAGGGCATACGAGCATTGAAACGACCCGCATCTATACAACGTCTACCGTAGAAGAAAAACGTAGAAAGCTTAATAATCTTGGATTATAGATGCAACAAAATACAATATTATGTTGCATTTGGCAAGTATCTTTTTTACATAATTTTTATGAATATTTCAAATAAATTTAGGGAAAACAGACAAAGATATTATTTCATAAGTTGAAAACATTCATAACAAACAATAAGAAATTAACAGTAAAGATAACGATGCCCTTAATATAAGGAAAGTTTTGGAAACATAATATTGTATTATGTTACTAAACTCATATGTAGAAAGGTTATGTCTTAAATGCATAAAGACATAATGTATTTTCTGTGAAAATACGTGCATATGAAGAACACACACACATGGAAAGTGAGGAAAAAAAATGAGGGCAAAACAAGTAACAGCCTTAATGATGGCTGCAACGTTAGCGGTAACTGGTAACGGCGTTACAGCATTTGCAGAGCCGGTAGCAAATGTTGAAGCTGGGGATGCGGCAACAGAAGCTTTAAACGTTGAAACAACAGAAGAGGTTGAGACAGCAGCAGAGGTTGAGGTAACAGAAGATTCAGAAGACGTGACAAAGAGTGCACAGCAGGATGCTTCTTCCGATGTTACTGTAGAAACAAAAACAAGTGCAACTACAGTAAAAGCAGGTGCGACAGTTACTGTAACAACAACTGTCAAAGGGGATAAATTAACTAATGGTACTCTTACAGTAAAAAGCTATGAGTTGATTGCAACAAAATCTGCAGTTGACACGACAATTGCAACCAGTGCAGATGGTACATTTGTATTTGCACCAGAGAAAGATACGACGTACAAAGTAAAAGCAGTGTTCACACATGCAAGCGAGAAAAATGAATATTATGCAGAAAAAGCGCTTGATGCATTTACTATCGAAGCAGCATCTATCGCAACAAACAGACTTCATGTGCCGGAAGTTACTACCATTAGCAATAAAGATGGAGCTGCTTTAAATACTACAGCTGCTCCGGAAGTAACAGCAGCACTTGAGACAGCAAATAAGTTAGATGAAGCATATGGTAAGTGGACTGTGAAAGATGAGGCAGTTACAACAGCTACAAAAGAGATTGTCTTTACATTCACAGCAACAGACGGTGTATATACCATTGATAACAGTGATACTGCTGCAGTAGAGACAGATAAGACATATGAAAAAACAGTATCTGTTAAAGTTGTTCAGCTTGCTACAGGTGTTTCCATTGAGGATGAAAACGGTGCTATTTCAGCTACAGTAGAGATGGCAACCACCGATAAGAAAGCTTTGACAGCAAAAGTTGCAGCAGGATCAGGCAGTGATACTGTTTCCAATGCAAAGGTTACATGGACATCCAGTGATTCCAGCAAAGTAAAAGTTACAGCAACTGGTGACAATGAAGCTGTTATCACAGCAGTTTCTAAAACAGAGGCTGGGAAAGAGGTAACAATTACTGCAACAACAACAGACGGAACCCAGAAAGTTGGCGAGATCAAAGTTGCTGTAAAAGAGGGAATCAATGCAGACAGCATTTCATTTGATTCCAAACTTCCTGAGATTACTTATGAGGGAGCCGGAGATCTTGAAGATTACTACAAAGATTATGTGGCTGCATTAAACAAAAAGACCACAATTGGTACTTACAGCATTAAAGATACATCAGAAACAATTGATTCTGTTGGCGGTGTAGATAAGACTTCAACTGTAGCTTCTTTGAAAACCAATACAGAAAATTCCCAGACAATCAAAAACGGTTTGACAATTGTTTTCACATTAAGTGATGATGCTGGTCTTACACCGGTTGATGGAAAAACAAAATGGGATACGAAAACAGTTGAGAAGACATACGATGTTGTAATCAACAGAGCAGTGATCAATCGTGATGCTTCTGCGGTAACTGGTAAGTTGGAGAGCAGTTATGCTGCCGGAGTAAAATTAAGTGAAATCTTAGCTGGAAAAAATGATACTGAATTTGACATCGAAATTCAGAAAAAAGTAGATGGCGCATGGCAGACAATCTCTGATGATACACCAAACATCGGTACACTTGCAAATTATCAGGTAAAATATTCTCTGAAAGACAGCGCAAAAAATGTATACACATTAAGCGGTGCAGATGCAAATGGATATAAATATGTATCCTTAAGCGGTGTTTCTATCACACAGCCTGTATTAACAGATGTTAAGGCAGAAAATAAATCTGAGAATTTAACAGCAGATAAATTTAAAGATGGAGATACGCTTACGCTGAAAGCATCTTACAATGAAAAGAAACTTGGAACTGCTAATTATGATGTTACTTATCAGTGGTATAAACTGAATGAGAAAACAAATAAGTATGATGCAATTAAAAGTGCAACAACTGAAACTTATACGACAAGTACATTTGCTGATATCCCAGGTACATACTATTGTGAGATCACAGCAGATGTAAAGGGATCTGTAAAAAATTTCCTTCCGGATGCAACAGATGCTCAGGTTGAAGCATACAGCAAACTGGTAAAATCAACAAACAAAGTTACGGTTGAGGCTACTAAGATTACAGTTGATACTACTACTTCAGGTTTAGGCTTAAGCAAAACGGAAGCTACTTATGGTGCTACAGCAGATGTAAAGGCTATCGCAAAGGTTACTGCAGATGATGTTTCCGCTTATCGTGTATATTACAAACAGGTTACTACAGTAGCAAATAAACCGTCTTTAGGTGAAGCAAAAGACATCACAAAGAAATCCGTAAATGAAGATGAAGCTTTCCTGTTCAAGAGTGGAAGAACAATTTCCGAAAGCCTTGGTAACTTAGATGCTGGTACATACAGAATCTACTTAGAGGTTACAGCCGGAAAAGAGACAACAAGCTATGAGATCGGTGATATCAAAGTAGCTCAGAAAGAGATCACCGGATTAAATTCCAAGAATCTTAAAGTTGAGGATGCTACTTATGGTCAGAAGTTAAGCGATGCTAAGATCATTTACAATGACACAGAGATTGATGCAGCGTTAGATTTTGCATTTGTTGATAACACAGTAGCAGACGCTGGAAGCTATACAAGCAAAGAGGTAGCTGTTTCAGTTGTTGATCCAAACTACACAACAGATACAAAGGTAACATTAAAAGCAAATGTAAATGTTGCAAAAGCTCCTCTTTCCGTAACTGCAAAAGATGTAACGATCGAGCAGGGTCAGGAAGCAGCACTTGACGGAACCGTAAAAGGTTTAGTTGGCAAAGATACTGCAAAAGTTACTTATGCAGTATTAGGTACAGATGGAAAAGCTGTTCAGTCAACAAAGAACTTAGCAGTTGGTACATATAAGATCCGTGCAACTGTAGAAGATCAGAAAAACTACGATGTAACATCAGTAGTAGATGGAACATTAACTGTAAATGCAGTAGCAGCAACAGGTGTAACTGTAAACACAACTGCATTAAAGATCAATGTTGGTGAATCCAGACAGGTCAGCGCAACAGTAGCTCCTGCAAATGCAGCAGATAAGAATGTTACATGGTCTTCCGACAACACAGCAGTAGCAAAAGTTACATCTGATGGTGTGGTTTATGCAATCGCAGAAGGAACTGCAAATGTTACCGCTAAGACAGCAAACGGCAAGACAGCAACAATCGCAGTAACTGTTTCAACAGTAAAAGCTGATTCTGTAAAACTGAGCGCAAGCAAAGTAACTTTAACTTCTATCGGTGCATCTAAGACAGTAAAAGCAACAGTAAATCCGACAAACACAACAGATAAGACTGTTACATGGTCTTCTTCTAACAAGAAAGTTGCAACTGTAGATAAGAACGGTAAGATCGTTGCAAAAGGAAATGGTAAAGCAACCATCACAGTTAAGACAGCAAATGGCAAGAAAGCAACTGTTAAGGTAACTGTAAAACAGGCAACCAAGAAAGTTGTATTAAAAGTAGGCAAGAAGGTTGTAACAGGTAAGACCTATACCTTAAAGGAAGGTAAGAAAGCAACTGTAAAAGCAACTGTAACAGATGCAAAGGGCAAGAAAGTTACTTCCGGAAACCAGAAGATCAAATGGACTACTTCAAATAAGAAAGTAGCAACCATCAGCAAGAGCGGTAAGATCACAGCTAAGAAAGCAGGAACTGTAAAGATCACAGCTAAGACAGCAGATGGTAAGAAAGTAACATTCAAAGTAAAAGTTAAATAATTGAAAACCTGAAACATACGGACACATGACCTGAGATGCGATAATCCTCTGGTATCGGCATTGAGGGAAAAATCAGGGATCACGAACGGGCGGCATAAAGTTTTGTGCCGCCCGTTTTGGTTTGCGCGCCATGGGCGCGCTCTAATGGGTGAAAGTCCCGAACACGCCT
>OODT01001629.1_pt1 | contig 10468 bp, 8 predicted proteins | sample 1671841 | NCBI WGS metagenome assembly OODT01 (sample SAMN06348198, study PRJEB24527) | human gut metagenome | biome: human gut; feature: ankylosing spondylitis patient; material: feces | host: Homo sapiens | place: China | collected 2015-10 | reverse complement strand
GAGCCACATGTCCATTATCTGTCAATGTGTTCTCAAGCTTGTAGCCTACCATCATGTACTGATAAATGCCGTCTTTATCCTGATTCTCTGTAAGGAAATCATATGCCATCTTAAATGCATGACGTCCATAATAATCATCCGCATTAATAACGGCAAAAGGTCCGTCAATCACATTGATACAGCTCATGATTGCATGTCCGGTTCCCCATGGTTTCACACGTCCTTCCGGAACTGTAAAGCCTTCCGGCAGATTATGCAGATCCTGGAATACAAATTCCACCTGGATATGCTTACTCATACGATCTCCGATAGCGGCACGGAAATCAGCCTCATTCTCCTTCTTTATAATAAATACAATTTTTTCAAACCCTGCCTGAATAGCATCATAGATAGAAAAATCAATGATAATGTCCCCGTCCTTATCAATAGGATCGATCTGCTTCAGGCCACCATATCTGCTTCCCATACCTGCTGCCATTACTACCAATACCGGCTTTTTCATGTTATTGCTGCCTCCCATTTTTTATTTGTCAAAGCGGAGATTCCTGATCCGCTTTGTTGCTTATTCATAACGATACCAGGGACAAACAATTGCCCCTGGTTCGATGGTAACAGACAAATCTCTTCTTGTCAATTTCTATCAATTATTTCACAGGAAATACTCCGGTTTTAATATTCCCAGACCGCTCCCCAGCACTTTTCCTGACTTCAGATATTTCTTTGCAGCTCTCTGAAGAGATGTGTTCTCGGAATATACATTCAGGTTCCGCTGTACTTTCCCCCAAATACGCCATTCAGCCTCACGCTCATCCCAATCTGTTTCTACGATCTGAAATTGATTCTGAAACATAATGATATTGCTTTTCTCCGGCAAAATGTCTTTAAGCCCTGGATAGAGCAGCCAGGAATGACACAGATACGGCATCTCTTTCCCCCAGAAAGCCATTCCCTGAATAATGGATTCCCTCACACTCTCCAGTGTGAGCTTTTCGCCCTGTGGAATATGAATACTGATGATTGGATCTCCTTTTTTTACCATTCTTTCTCCTGCTGTAAAATTCCAGCGGGAATCCATGATTTCAAATTGCATTCTTCCAAGCCTGAAGATGGTAAGCTTCATATGGCGGAAAAACCAGTCGTATTCATCAATTCCATACTCTCCATATTCCAGAAAACAGTTTTCACACCAAAAGGTCAGATCGTAAAAAGTGTCCCTGAAAATTTCCCGGCTGATTCCCCGCTTTTCATAAGCATCATAGGTTTCGGCGCCCATGCGGCATAAATAATACAGAAACACAAGCCGATAATCCTTTTCCAAAAGAATTTTTTCATAAAACAAAGCTCTGTCTTTCTCATACAAAAGCTTATTTTCCTGATATTCTTCCTCCCCAATGTGTCCGGATTCCTGAAGCTCATTAAGCAGATGCACAGCCTCCGGCAGCATGTTGATTTCAGCTAAAAATTCATTTATTTTCATTGGCAAATCCTCTGAGATTTACAACCTGTCCCGTTATTCTTGCTTCTTCTGCTGCCAGTGCCATCAGATGACTCTCCACGGAAACAGCAGCGTCTGTTTTACTCTTTCTTCCTTCTCCTACCATACGGACAAAATCATGCATCATACTCATATCACTTCCGTTATGTCCGTTTGCAGGTGTGTGAAGCTCTATTGTCTCCAGATTCCCACTGACAAAATCTCTGATCTCAATAGTACCTGCATCCATATCGCCTTTGATCTCACCTTTTGTTCCCATAAGACGGATCCGTCTAGCACACTGGTCTGTAAAGGCTGTCATAAGGAAGGACGCTGTTACCTGATTTTCAAACTTTATGTCAACGGACTGGTGATCTACTACTGTATTGTCACAGTGGAATACACATCTTCCGTAAGGTCCTTTTTTCAAAGCCTCCAATACATGCTCCGGATCTGTCTGATCGGTCACTGCACGTACCAGATAGCCATCTAAATTCTCCAGATAAAAGCGTGGTGCATAGAAAGCACATTCATCTCTATGTGGGCATCCATCCAGACAATAAGCAGGAGCTCCTTCCGGTGCATTTTCCTCTGTAAAATAAGACAGTTCACCAAAGGAACTAAGGCTTTCGCATTTACTGTCTGCCAGCCACAGCATGATATCCATATCATGACAGCATTTCTGCAGGATCATAGGACTGGATTCCTCTGCATTTCTCCAGTTTCCTCTTACAAAGCTATGTGCCTGATGCCAGTAACCTACCTCTTCCATATGCTGGATAGTCATAAGTCTTCCTATTTTGCCTTCTTCCAGAAGTTCTTTTAATTTGGAAAAGAACGGAGAATACCGAAGTACGTGGCACACGGACAGAATACGGTCGTATTTCTTCGCCATCTCTCCCATTTCAATGATTTCTTTCTTGTCGGGAGACATGGGCTTTTCACAAAGTACATGATATCCCTTTTTCAGAGCCATGATCGTAGGCTCATAATGCATCCTGTCCATGGTGCAGATCATGGCACAATCTGCCAGCTTTTCTTTTCCAAGAAGCTCTTCATAGCTTTCGAAGCGAAGCTCTTCCGGAATATTGTGTCTTTTTGCAAAGCTCTCTCTGCGCTCTTTATCCGGCTCTGCAACTGCCACCACCTGAAATTCATCCGGATGGTCCAGTGCATACTGAGAATAAACATGACCTCCTCTAAGGCCTGCTCCAATTACAATACTCGTTACCTTTTTCATACTCTTTTACTCCTGTCGCAAACGTATTTTTAAAACCGTATCTTTTTCATCGGGCAATGGATAGGTAAATACCGGATCATCTCCGAAGGAAACAAAGGCCACATCCGGATACAGCACCGTATTCCATGCTTCCCCTCTGTTCACCTCACTGCCGTCAGCAAGATATGTAACAGATTCCAGCTTATCCGGGCCGATTCCATACAGCGGAAGTGCTCCAAGCGGTGTCTCATAAACATGAGCATAAATGATGTCACCTTTCTGGGTATATCTTCCCCAATCCGGCTTTTCCAATTTGGAAATTCCGCATCCGTAAATGCTCTCCCCATTTTTTTTCATCCATTTTCCAACTTCTGTGAGAATCTGAACACTCTCCTCCGGAATATTTCCACGGGCATCTGGTCCCACGTTCAGGATCATATTTCCACCCTTGCTGGCACATTCCACCAGCTTTCTTACAAGCATCTGAGGGGTCTTATACTGATGGTCGAAATTGCAATATCCCCAATGATTATTCATAGTGGCACAAAGTTCCCATGGAATGGGTTCTCCCTTGTCATCACATACTCCTTTTGGAGGAATGATCTGCTCCGGACTTGCAAAATCACCGCTGTAAATCAGTGGTTCCTCTGTTGTAATGCTGCCATGGTTATCCCCCGCACCTTCCAGACGGTTGTCAATGATCACATCCGGCTGATACTTTCGAACCATTTTGATCAGCTCTGTGGCTTTCCATTTTTCTCCGGTCATATCGTCATAGGAAAAATCGAACCATAGAAGATCCAGCTTGCCATACCCTGTTACAAGTTCCTTTATCTGGCCATGCATATACGCAAGATATCTGTCAAAATCAATTTTTTCATCTTTATATGCCGGATTGTTTCGCATAGGATGCTGCCTGTCTCCATATTTAGGAAAATCCGGATGATGCCAGTCGATAATGGAAAAATAAAGACCAACCTTTAATCCTTCCTCCCGACATGCATCTACAAATTCTCTTACCAGGTCTCTGCCTGCTTTTGTGTTTGTTGACTTGTAGTCTGTCAGTTTAGAGTCAAACAGACAAAATCCGTCATGGTGCTTTGCTGTAAGTACCACGTACTTCATGCCTGCTTTTTTTGCCAGACGCACCCATTTCTTCGGATCATAATCCACAGGATCAAACTGATCAAAATACTTACTGTATTCCTCAATTGTCATTTCTTTCTGTGACATCATCCATTCACCGCATGCCGGAATGGAGTATAATCCCCAATGAATAAACATACCGAATCTGTCTTCCATAAACCATTTGGTGCGCTGTCTTATTTCCTCATTCATGTTTCTATTCTCCTGTCTTCTTCATTATATCAGAAAATTTTGTATATTCAGCATTTTTATCAAAAAACTTTCATTTCACCTGTCAACCTTTCACGGCTCCGCCAGACAGTGCCTCAATAAAGAATCTGCTGAAAATACAGTACAGAAGCACAGGCGGAAGAATGATAATCACCATAGCGGAAAAAAGTCCGTTATAATTGGTGTTAAAGGCTGTTGTGAAAGTAGACAAAAGCGCCGGTACTGTCAGCTTTTCCCTTGTGATCAGCACAAGAGAGGCCCAGTAATACTCATTCCAATTATTCAAAAACGCAAGCACAGCTGCTGTCATAATTCCCGGACGTGCAATTGGAAAAATTACTTTCATCCAGGTCTGTACATACCCACATCCATCAATTCTCGCCGCCTCTTCCAGCTCTCTTGGGATATTGTCGTAATAGTTTTTGATCACAAAAAAACTCACTGCAATTCCACTGCAGGAATAAATCAGGATCAGCGCAGATCTTGTATCATATAAATGCAGGCGGTTTACCAGATTATATACCGGATAAGTAAGGGCTGTGGCTGGGATAAACATGGTGGAATACAAAAGTACATTTACCAGTGCTTTTCCTTTGAATTCCATTCGCGCTACCACATATGCAGACATAGAAATCATCACCACACTGATCACCACGGAAACACCTGCGACAAAAAGACTGTTTCCAAAATATCTCATCACATGTAAATCTTTAAATGTGGAAATATAACCATCCAGACAAATGGATTCCGGAAGCTGAAAGCCAGGTCTCGCCATAGGATCTTTTTTCAGGCTGGATAAAACCAGCCAGCCAATGGGAAGCAACGACACGATCAGCGCCCACGCAAGACAAATGTAAGTCACGATCCTGGTTCCCGCCGGCATACTATTTACACCTTTCAGGGCATTTGTTTTTTTCATATTCATCCTCTTTTCCTTCTTATTCTTTCTCTTTCCTGAAAGAAATGCTGTATACAAAATTAATCACCAGAATGATCACCATCCCAGCCAGGATCTGGATCATTGCCACTGCATTGGCACGTCCAAACTGGGTTCTCGGACTGGTAATGGCAAGCTCGCGGATAATGTAACTGATACTGTAGGTTCCTGCAGCTCCTTTTGTCAGGAAATAAACCTCGTTATAAAGAAGGAAGCCGGAGGTTGCAGCAAGAACGGATACTGTTTTTAAAGTTCCTTTGATCATAGGGATTGTAATATACCAGTCCTGTCTCAGACCGCTTGCCCCATCCAGCATAGCTGCTTCTCTTACCTCTTCCGGCACTGCCATAATATTCCCCAAAATCATTAAAGTTGTAGTTCCTGTAAAGAAAATATAGGCACAGGTCATGGCCACAAAAGCCGGTCCTTTCAGAAGTAGGATATTATCCCTGAACTCTTTGTTGAAAAGACGAATGATCGGGTTGATAATTCCATAAGAAGGGTTGTACAACTGTAAAAATACAATGCCCATAGCGGCAGTTGAGATCATATTCGGAATAATATAAACATTTCGTACAAATTTAATACCTTTTACCTTTCTGGACAGGGCCAGAGCGATCAAAGCAGCAATGGGAATCTGTACCACTGCTCCAAGAATGGCCCAGGTGGTTGAATTTTTCAGTGCTTCCCAGAAAAATGGATACTTGTTAAAAATATAATCATAATTATCCCACAAATTGCTCCAGCCGAAAAACTCCGGACTAGTAATATTGGTATAATCCCATTTGCAGAAAGAAGTGATAAACACCGTAATAATGGGATACAGATAAAATACGCAAAATGCGATCAGGGTAGGCGCAAGAAACGCTATAATAAATCCTTTTCTCCGCGTACCCAGCTTATTCTTTCTTTTTTTCGCAGCATTCTGATTTTCCAAATTCATACCTCCAAAAAGGGAAGAGATTTCTCCCCTCCCTCTTCTATTTCATTCATAGTTTCTGTTCATCACAGCTGTGTGCTTTAAGCAACCAACGCGATCAGCTCTGTCTGAAGTGCTGCAAATCTTGCATCAATATCTGTTCCTGATACCGCACACTCCATCAATGCATTGATGATAGCTTTGTCCACGTCAGATCCCCAGGTATAGTTCATGTCAATCACTACAGTATCAGCTTCATTTACCTGAGAGCAAGCCTGTGCAAGCTTTCTTGTAGCTGCGTCATCACTCTCTTCTGCAAGTGCGTTCAAATCAACTGTTGTGTTACATGGATTTGCCTGTACGCCAGTGAAAATTTTTTCTTGAACCTCAGCACTTGTCATATATTTGATAAATTCAAGTGCCAGCTCTGTTTTCTCATCACTCATGTTATTTGCCACAGCAAGTCCGCCGCCTGCAGAAGCGATTGCAATATTTCCAGGGAATAAAGCAGGCTCAATGGCATCTGTTAAAGAGGCATCAATTCCACTTGCATTCCATACACCATTGAAAAGAACACCAGCCTTACCATTTGTATTAAATTCTGCCATAAGATTACCGTTATCATCTGTAGTATGCTCAGAACCATTTGCCTGATCCAGATTTGCAGCAGTCTTAAATGCAGCTGCAAATTCCTCTGAATTGATGGTGTCCTCTGTCAGCTCAGATTCCAGCATTTTCTTTCCTTCATCTGTAGAAGCCATAACTGTGTTTACAATATAGCTGGAGCCCTGTCCTGCAATGTATCCGTACACATCCTCGTCCAAAGCACGGATTTTTTCCATTGCTTCTCCAAAAGAATCCCAGTCTGCAAACACCTCCTCTGTAATTCCGGCTTTTTCAAAAATATCGGAATTATACCATAAGCCACGGCTCTCAATCTGATCATGCACTGCATAAATATGACCATCCATATCATGCTGTGTATAGTTAAGACCAACTGCATCCTGCAGACCATTTTCATCGATATACGGTTTCAGATCGTATACCAGATCCTGGGAAAGTGCTGCCTGCGGAACTCCGCCACCGCCTACATCTACCAGATCCGGGAAGGAACCGCCAGCAACCTGTGCACTTACAATGTCATCTCTGTTTTCTACAGCGATTGGTTTGAATGTAACTGATCCATCAGCATGTTCCTTTGCGAACTCATCATAGATATCCCTCATAACCTGAGCTGCAGCCCACTCGCTCTCATCCTGGTAATATCCATGGTAAAATTCCAGAACATCATCATCTGCATAAGCAGTCGTTCCAAATCCAACCAGTGCAGTAGTCCCCATTGCTGCTGCCAGTAAAACACTTACCATTTTTTTCTTCATTACAAAAATCCTCCTTCATAAATTATACGTCTTTGCTTTAACTGTCCTTATTTTACCCTTGTTTTTGGTATTTTTGAATGAATCCCGTTTGCAATTTACAGGTATTTATTGACATTTTCACAATAAAAATAAGGAAAATATTTACCTGACGGCAATATTTTCCTTATCTTTATTTTCCCTATTTATCTATTTTCATTTCACCCAGCTGCCGGGTAAAAGCTTCCGTTGAAATTTTACCGGTAAGCTCTCTGAAAATGTTTTCTGTAAAATAGGCTTTCTGTTCATAAGTCCACAGATTATCCGGAACTTCAATTTTATCCTCTGCACTTAATACCAGGGAAGCAGCCTGAAACAGCCGCGGCATTTCCTTCTCGTAAGAATCCAGAACTACCTGCTTATTCGCCGGAATCTGCTCTGTTTCCTCCAAAATCCGCGTCTGCACCTTCTTGCTTAGCATATATTTCAGGAACCGGATGGAAGCCTCCTCTTTCTGTTCGTTTCCACTTTTTCCAAGCACATAACCAAAACAGGCAGATTCGCAAGACAGCTTCTTCCCGGATGTAGTTGGAAGCAGTGCATACTTGGCATTAATGTTTTCGGAAATCATGGAAGCGCCCCATACGCCATTCACATATATGGCAAGCTTTCCTTCATTGAACAATCTGGTCTCATCCAAATAACTGTATTCTGCATTTTCGGAGGTGGAATATACATAAATTTCCTGCAGCCGTTTCAATACCTCTGAAATTGTACCGATATCGTTTCTGTCCTTTTCTGTACCTTCTTCCAGAAGCATATGATCCATAAAATAAAGATAGCCCTCCGGAGATGTCTGAAGCGAAGCAATTTCATTATTCTCACGTTCCGACCATTTCCAGATTTTGTAGCACATACCGCGAAAAGCATCCCAGGTCCTGGGAATTTCCTTTACGCCAGCTGCGTGCAGAATATCTTCATTATACCAATAACCACCACTTAAGGACAAAACATCTGACACTGTAAACAGCTCCCCTTCTTCTGTGGTCCAATAGTTCAGATTGGTCTGGGAAATATTGGAGGCAAACTCTTCATCTTTTTTCACATAGGGCATAATATCCAGCGCCATATCATTTTCTACAATAAAATCATAGGTTGTATTCTGTCCCATACCGCTGAAGGTAATCACATCCGGCATATCTCCCACCATGATCATGTCCTCCACCTTACGCAGCATTTCCTTTCTTCCTGGCATGGAGATCAGCTGCACCTCAATGTCCGGATTCTCCTTCTGAAATCCATCGTAAATATCCCTCATAGCTACATGATCTTCACCTGTTCCACCCCATGCATGAATCATTGTGATAGTTACAGGCTCTTTTTCTTCTTTCCCGCAGCCTCCAAGGATCAGACTCCCTGCTATTCCGATACTAAAGAAAAGGCCTCTAATTTTTCTCTTCATGTTGTTCTCTTTTCCTGAATTCTTTTGGTGATACCCCGGTTATCTTTTTAAACATTTTTGAGAAATAACCAGCATCTTCCACTCCTACCGCTTCTGAAATCTCATAAGTCTTCATCTCTGTATTCTGCAGATATTCTTTTGCCTTTTCCACCCGTTTCATTAAAATCTCATCAAACAGATTCACACCTGTTTTATTCTTATAATAACGGCTGAGATAGCTGCGGTTCACATGCAGGGTATCTGCAATATCATCCAGCATGATCTTTTTGCGAAAATTTTCTTCCAGATACTGTTCAATCTGATCAAGCAGTGATTCTGGTTCTTCTGCCTTCGTATGCTCCTGGATTTCGATCTCCTTTTTCAGTCTGGATAGCTTTCCAATTGCTTTTTCCACTGCCAGTGGAAGTTCGTCTATAATGGAAATCTTAAGCACATACTCACATACACTGTATTTAATGGCACGTTTGGCATACTCAAAATCTGAATATGCGGTAAGGATGATCACCTGGGTTTCCGGGCAGGTTTCGTATACATATTTACATACTTCTAATCCGTCAACACCAGGCATCTGTATATCTGTGATCACAATGTCCGGCATTTCTCCCCGGATCTTCTCCAATAGTTCCTGTCCATCACTGACTACGCTCTCCAAAGAACAGTCCATTTTTTCCCAATTTATCAGTTTCTGCAAAGCCTCTCTGATGTATCCTTCATCATCGGCTGCTATCACTTTCCACATAATTTCCACCTCTTTCAATTGGAACTGCAATTTCTATTTCCGTTCCCTTTCCCGGTTCGCTCCAGACCTGAAACTTGTAATGATCTCCATACAGGATCCGGAGCATTTTCTTTGTATTTTCCCAGCCCACATGGGTATGAGGAGTTTTTTCTTTATTTTCCTCTGCCTTCGTCTGATTCCGACAAACGCCTACTCCATCATCTTTTACCCAGATGTAGAGCATTTCCCTTTCATATAAAAGGACCTGCAGATTTCCTTTTTCACGCTTTGGTTCCAAACCATGTGAAACTGCATTTTCCACCAGTGGCTCAATAAGAAGACGAGGAATCAGATCTTCGCCGATTTTTTCATCTTCAAGCTTCACCTCATAAGACAGTTTATCCTGGTAACGGCTTTTCTGCAGATATAAATAAAACTGAACTATTTCCAGTTCCTCTTTTACCTTTATCTTAATCTCTTTTTCCCGGAATATCTTACCCTGCATCAGTCTGGAAAAAGCATTCAGTCCATCGTAAACTTCTTCGTTTCCAGCCATTTTCGCTTTCAGACTCAGCATGGCCAGAATATTAAACTGGAAATGCGGATTTATCTGGGACTGCAGATATTTTACCTGAGACCGGGCTGCCACAATTTCTTTTTCATAAACCTGAGTAATCAGATATTCGATACTGTCTGCCATCTCATTAAACACGATTCCCATGTCATGAAATTCCTGAATAGAGGAATCTTCCATTCTGGCATTCAGATCCGGTTTTCCAAAAGCCTGTATGCTTTGGATCATCCTGGTAACCGGTTTGGTGAAACGGTAGCTGATAGCATATGCAACCAGAAATGCAATTCCCAGTACCACAATAAGACCCACAAGAACGATAAAAAGAGTGGGCTTCAAAATAGAAAAAATATTCCCATACCCTACTGAGATCACTGTACGTACTCCAAATCCACAGAGATTTCCATAACCAATCACCTTCGTACCTGCCAGGTCTTTTGTTCCATTCCATGAATTC
>OODT01001623.1_pt1 | contig 10495 bp, 9 predicted proteins | sample 1671841 | NCBI WGS metagenome assembly OODT01 (sample SAMN06348198, study PRJEB24527) | human gut metagenome | biome: human gut; feature: ankylosing spondylitis patient; material: feces | host: Homo sapiens | place: China | collected 2015-10 | reverse complement strand
GAGATCTACACTCTTTCCCTACACGACGCTCTTCCGATCTTGCCCTGAACGATCAGATCCTGTACAAGAAGACCGGTGAGCATTTCCCGTCTGTTGAAAAGTAAGTAAAAGAAATCGTAGGGCGGCACGCCCGTTGTGTGCCGCCCTATGAGTGTTTTGTGAGGTAACATAAATATGGCAAAATTATGGGCAGGACGTTTCCAGAAGGAAACCGATCTGGTGGTAAACGATTTCAACTCTTCCATCCTGTTTGACTGCCGTTTATATAAGGAAGATATCACCGGCTCTATCGCGCACGCTACTATGCTGGGCAAGCAGGGTATCATCGAGGAGCATGAGGCCGAAAAGATCGTCGAAGGTTTGAAGGGCATCCTCAAGGATATCGAGGACGGCAAGGTTGAGTTCTCGCTCGATTACGAGGACATCCACATGAACGTCGAGCAGCTGCTGACCGAGCGCATCGGTGATACCGGTAAGCGTCTGCACACCGGCCGTTCGAGAAACGATCAGGTTGCACTCGATATGCGTCTGTACGTCAAGAAGGAGATCAAGGAGATCATCAAGCTGATCCTTGGCTTTATGAAGGCGCTGACTGTAAAGAGCCGTGAGAATCTCGATGCGGTTATGCCGGGCTACACCCATCTGCAGCGCGCACAGCCGACGACCTTTGCACATTATATGATGGCGTATGCCAACATGCTTAAGCGCGACGTATCCCGCCTGCAGGACTGCTACGAGCGCATGGACGAAATGCCGCTCGGCTCGGGCGCACTGGCTTCGACCACTTATCCCATCGACCGTGACTTCGTTCGTGAGCAGCTTGGCTTTGCCCGTCTGACCGACAACTCGCTCGACGGCGTATCCGACCGTGACTACTGCGTGGAGCTGCTCTCTGCGCTGTCTATCCTGATGATGCACCTGTCCCGTCTGTCCGAGGAGATCATCTCGTGGTGCTCCTGGGAGTTCAAGTTCGTTGAGCTGGACGATGCGTACTCCACCGGCTCGTCCATCATGCCGCAGAAGAAGAACCCCGATGTCTGCGAGCTCATCCGCGGCAAGACCGGCCGCGTTTACGGCGCACTAACCACCATGCTGACCGTACTCAAGGGTCTGCCGCTGGCCTACAACAAGGATATGCAGGAGGACAAGGAGGCTGTATTCGGTGCAATCGACACGGTAAAGCAGTGCCTTGAGGTATTCACTCCGATGTTCTCCACCATGACGCTCCGCCGCGACAACATGCGCAAGGCAGCTTCCCGCGGCTTCATCAACGCGACCGACTGCGCCGACTACCTGACCAAGAAGGGCGTTCCGTTCCGCGATGCGTACAAGACGGTCGGCCGTCTGGTCAACCAGTGCATCAAGGCCGATGAGACCCTTGAGACCATGACCATGCGTGACTTTGCAGCAATTTCCAACAAGTTCGGCGACGACGTATACGACGCACTCGACCTGCGCACCTGTGTTGCCGAGCGTAAGGTCATCGGCGGTCCGGCTCCGCAGGAGGTAACCCGCCAGATCGACAAGATCGACAAGTTCATCGCGGAGGTTGAGGACGATGAAGCCTAAAATTTACATCGACGGCAAGGAAGGCACGACCGGTCTGCAGATTTATGAGCGTCTCGGCGGCCGCGACGATATCGAGCTGCTGCTCATCGACGAGGACAAGCGCAAGGACATCGAGGAGCGCCGCAAGTTCCTGAATGCAGCCGACATTGCGTTTCTGTGCCTGCCGGATGCGGCGGCACGCGAGGCCGTTTCGCTCATCGAGAACAACACGACCCGCGTTATTGACGCATCGACCGCGCACCGCACCGACCCGGATTGGGACTACGGCTTTGCCGAGCTTTCCAAGGCGCACCGCGAAGCCATCAAGAACTCTAAGCGTGTAGCTAATCCGGGCTGCCACGCGAGTGGATTTATTTCCTCGGTTTACCCGCTGGTAGCAAACGGTATCATTGCCGAGGACACCGCGCTCACCTGTGCTTCGCTGACCGGTTACTCCGGCGGCGGCAAGAAAATGATCGCGGAGTATCAGGACGAGAACCGCGATCCGCGGCACGATTCTGAGCGCATTTACGGCCTGAACCTGCATCATAAGCACCTGCCGGAGATGGGCTACATCTGCGGTCTGACGCAGGCGCCGGTGTTCGTTCCGATCGTTGGCGACTTTTACAAGGGCATGGCGACTACCGTTATGCTCCCGGGCGTAGATGCACATCTCGTGCATGCGATGCTCACCAGGCACTACGAGGGTCAACAGCTTGTCACCGTGGCGCCGTTCGGCGGTGAAGAGCCGATGATCTACGCCAACACGCTGGCCGGTCACGACAGCTTAAAGCTCATTGTCTGCGGCCACGAGGAGCAGACGATCGTCACCGCGCTGTTTGACAATCTCGGCAAGGGCGCTTCGGGCGCTGCCGTGCAGAATATGAATATCATGCTCGGTCTGGATGAAACGACCGGCTTAAACCTCTGATTTCAGCAGGAGGAAACAGTTATGAAAATTATCGAAGGCGGCGTTTGTGCCGCAAAGGGCTTCAAGGCGGGCAGCGTGCGCTGCGGCGTCAAGGAAAGCCGAACTAATGATGATACCGCGATCATTTTCAGCGAATGCGAATGCACCGCGGCTGCCACTTACACGATGAATCGCGTTAAGGCGGCTCCGCTGTACGTTACCATGGAGCACCTCGAGGATGGCGTAGCACGCGCTATCGTTGCTAATGCAGGCAACGCGAACGCCTGTGCACCGGACGGCATGGAGAACGCCCGCCGCATGGCAAAGGCAGCTGCTCAACTGCTCGGCGTTGCGGAAACCGACGTTGCCGTTGCATCCACAGGTGTGATCGGCCAGCGCCTCAACATCGAGTGCATCGAGGAGCACCTGCCGGAACTGGTTCTGGAGGACAACGCCTCCGAGAAGGCAAATCGCGCCATCATGACCACCGACACCAAGCCCAAGACGGCGGCTGTCGAGTTCACCATCGGCGGCAAGACCTGCCGCATCGGCGGCATCTGCAAGGGCAGCGGCATGATTCATCCGAACATGGGCACTATGCTGTCCTTTATCACGACCGACTGCGCCATCACGCATGAAATGCTGACCGACGCGCTGCAGGAGAATGTCAAGAAAACCTACAACCGTGTAACGGTCGACGGCGACACCTCCACCAACGATATGTGCATCGTGCTGGCCAACGGCATGGCAGGCAATACACTCATCGAGTGGCAGGACGAGGAATATCAGGCGTTCTGCAAGGCACTCAACGAGGTCAACACCCGCCTGGCACGCCAGATCGCTGCAGACGGCGAAGGTGCAACCAAGCTGGTTACCTGCACCGTTAAGAACTCCCGCTCCGAGGAAGCAGCTGAGCGACTGGCCAAGGCTGTTGTCGGCTCCAATCTTGTCAAGGCGGCCATGTTCGGCGCAGATGCAAACTGGGGACGCGTGCTGTGTGCAATGGGTTATTCCAAGGCGCCGTTCCGTCCGGAGTACGTTTCTGTGGCGTTCGAGTCCGCTGCAGGCAGCGTAGCAGTCTGCGACAAGGGTGCTGCGTTGGATTTTGATGAAGATCTGGCGAAGAAGGTGCTTTCCGAGAACGAGGTTACCATTGCGGTTGACGTAAATGAGGGCGAGGACAGCGCTACTGCATGGGGCTGCGACCTTACTTACGATTATGTGAAAATTAACGGAGATTATAGAACGTAATCGCTGCTTATAACAGGATAAAGGAACGAATTAGTATGGATACTCAACTTGATGCGGAGCTGCGCGCCAATATTCTGGTCGAAGCGCTTCCGTATATTCAGGAATATTACGGTCAGACCGTTGTCGTAAAATACGGCGGCAACGCAATGATCAACGAGGAGCTGAAGGACGCGGTCATCCACGATCTGGTACTGCTCAATCTGGTCGGCGTCAAGGTCGTTATCGTACACGGCGGCGGCCCGGAGATCAATGAAATGCTGGGAAAGATCGGCAAGGAGAGCAAGTTTGTCAACGGCCTGCGCTACACCGATCGTGAAACCATGGATATCGTCCAGATGGTGCTGTGCGGCAAGGTCAACAAGGATCTTGTAACCCTGCTCGAGAAGGCAGGCGGACGCGGCATCGGCCTCGGCGGCATGGACGGCGGTCTGTTTCAGGCAAAGCGCCTGACCGACCGTTCCGGCACGGATTACGGCTACGTCGGTGATATCATGGACGTTGACCCGGCTCCGGTCATCGATGTGCTGCAGCAGGGATACATCCCGGTCGTTTCGACCGTTGCACAGGGCATCGACGATGAAACCAACTACAATATCAACGCCGACACCGCAGCCAGCAAGCTGGCAGTCGCACTCGGCGCAAAGAAGCTGATCCTGCTGACCGACGTGCGCGGCCTGATGCTGGATGTCAACGACCCGGATAGTGTCATTCACCGCCTGAAGGTGTCCGAAGTGCCCAAGCTGGTGCGTGACGGCGTGATCAAGGGCGGCATGATCCCGAAGGTAGACTGCTGCGTTGAGGCAGTCCGAAAGGGCGTTGAGCGTGCTACTATTCTGGACGGCCGTGTTAAGCATTCGATCCTGATCGAGCTGCTCTCCAAGGTCGGCGCAGGCACTATGTTTCAGTAATTGAGAATTGAAAATGGAGAATGGAGAATGATTCGCTCCGTATCTCCGGTAAAAGGTGATACCCTATGACTTACAATGAATTAAAAAGCGAAGAAAACAAATATGTAATGAATACCTACGGCCGGTTTCCGATTGCGCTGGACCACGGCGAGGGTGCGACTCTGTGGGACGTTGACGGCAAGAAGTACATCGATCTTGCTTCCGGCATCGGTGTAAACTGTCTGGGTTATGCCAATCTGGCGATCATTGACGCAATCGACAAGCAGGCGCACAAGCTGATGCATGTTTCCAACCTGTTCACCACCGAGCCGATGGTTCAGGTTGCCAAGAAGCTGGTAGAAAAGACGCATCTGGGCGGCAAGGTATTCTTTGCCAACTCGGGCGCCGAGGCAAACGAGGGTGCCATCAAGCTGGCTCGTAAGTACTCGTTCGACAAGTACGGCGAGGGCCGCTACAAGGTGCTGACGCTCATCAACTCCTTCCACGGTCGTACCGTAACCACGCTGAAGGCCACCGGTCAGGAGCGTTTCCACAACTATTTCTTCCCGTTTACCGAGGGCTTTGATTACGCGGTTGCCAACGACATCAAGTCGGTACGCGCAAAGGCGGACGATATGACCTGCGCCATCATGATGGAGCTGATCCAGGGTGAGGGCGGTGTCCTGCCGCTTGACCGCGAGTTCGTCAAGGAGGTAGAGAAGCTCTGCCGCGAGAAGGATATGCTGCTCATTATCGACGAGGTGCAGACTGGTATCGGCCGTACCGGCAGCCTGTTTGCCTTCCAGCAGTACGACATCAAGCCGGACGTTGTCACTATGGCAAAGGGGCTTGGCGGCGGCATGCCGATCGGCGCTGTCATGGCGGCGGATACTTGCTGCAACGTCCTGACGCCGGGCACGCACGCGACCACCTTCGGCGGTACGCCGATTGTCTGCTCCGCAGCAAACGTCGTGCTCGATACTGTCGGTGACGGCCAGTTCCTGATGAAAGTACGCGAAAAGGGCGAGTACCTGCGCAACGGCATCCTGTCCCTTGGCTCGCCGAATATCAAGGGCGTGCGCGGCATGGGTCTCATGCTCGGCATCATCGTTGAGGAAGGAAAGCACTCCGTGTTTGCCAATAAGCTGATCGAAAACGGCGTTCTGGCGATCACCGCCGGCAAAAATGCCGTTCGTCTGCTCCCGCCGCTCACCATTTCCAAGGAAGAGATGGATGAAGCACTCGCTATCATGGCAAAAGTATTTTGATAATTAGTAATTAACGTGATTATCGCACTGGTGCAGCAGCATCCCAATAATTACTAACTACTAATTTGCAGAAAGGGTTTATTACAATGAAGCATTTACTGAAGCTGCTTGACTGCTCCACCGAGGAGATCATCGGTCTGCTCGATCTGGCGGATCAGCTCAAGTATGAGAAAAAGCACAACATTTCCCATCGCCATCTGGAAGGTAAGAGCCTTGGCATGATCTTCCAGAAGTCCTCCACCCGTACCCGTGTTTCTTTCGAGACCGGCATGTATCAGCTGGGCGGTCAGGCACTGTTCCTGTCCAATCGCGACCTTCAGATCGGCCGCGGCGAGCCGGTACAGGACACGGCCCGTGTGCTGAGCCGCTATCTGGATGGCATTATGATCCGCACCTACGAGCAGAAGGAAGTAGAGGATCTGGCAAACTACGGCTCTATTCCGATCATCAACGGTCTGACTGATTTCTGCCATCCGTGTCAGGTTCTGGCAGACCTCATGACCATCCGCGAGAAGTTTGCCGTTCTTGAGGGTCTTAAGATGTGCTACATTGGCGACGGCAACAACATGGCAAACTCGCTGATCGTCGGCGGCCTCAAGACCGGCATGAAGGTTTCCATCGCAACGCCGGTGGACTACCGTCCGGACGCTGAGGTTATGGCATTCGCAGAGCCGAATCCGAACTTCTTCATCACCGATGACCCGATGAAGGCTGCTGAGAACGCAGACGTTGTCATCACCGACACTTGGGCCTCCATGGGGCAGGAAGCCGAGAAGGAAGTCCGCATGAAGGCATTCCAGGGCTATCAGGTCAATGATGAGCTGCTGGCTGCTGCAAAGCCGGGCTGCATGGTGCAGCACTGCCTGCCGGCCTACCGCGAGCAGGAGATCACCACCAAGGTGTTCGAGGAGCACGCAAACGAGATTTTCGAGGAAGCAGAAAACCGCCTGCACGCACAGAAGGCCGTTATGGTTACTCTGATGAGCAGCAAGGAAGACTGATTTCTGATAAAAAGCCGCTTTCGCAAGGGAAGGCGGCTTTTATGTTTTTTCTTGCTGAAGTGTTGACAAGTCCTTTACTGGCGACTATAATAGCAGTATAAATAAATCAGTTCTGTTTCAGGGCGGAGTGAAAGTCTCCACGGGCAGTATACAGGCTTCGAGCCTGATAGTCTGGGAGCCGCAAGGCATGATGGGTTAGAATCCCAACCGACGGTTATAGTCCGGATGAGAGAAACAGATGTACCTATCGCTACGTCTGTATGCCTCTGGAGCAATCCAGAGGCTTGTTTTATTTATGGAACAGGACTCCTGAAAGGGAGAAAAAACAGCAATGACAAAAACCAGCAAAATCACCTACACCGCAATTTTTGCGGCTATCGCAACCGTACTGATGTATTTTGAGTTTCCGATTCCGTTCATGCCGCCGTTCCTCAAGGTGGATCTGTCCGGCGCAGTCGTGCTCATCGGTGCGTTTATTTTCGGCATCGCTCCGGCGATCACGATGATCGGTATCAAGGACATCATTCATCTGACCCAGACCCAGACCGGCGGCTCCGGTGAGGTTGCAGATTTCTTGATGCTTTCCACGCTCGTTGTTATCGCCGTGCTGCTGTACCGCGGACACAAGAGCCGCAAGATGGCTGTCCTCGGCTGTGCAGCCGGATCGGTCGCTATGGCCTGTGTCGGCATGCTGACCAACTATTTTCTTATCATTCCGTTTTATTCGCAGGTTATGCCGCTGCAGGCTATCTTTGATGCATGCAACGCGATCAACCCGTATGTGACCGGCATGCAGGGCTATCTGCTGCTCGGCGTTCTGCCATTCAATCTCATCAAAGGCGCAATCCTGACTGCGATTACCATGCTTGCCTACAAGAAGCTGAGCGTGTTCATCAAGTCCAAGCAGATCGAATTGCACCACTCCAGACAGCGTGTCGGCTAAGTAAAAAACGAAGGTGCTCTCCAGCAAGCGGAGAGCACTTTTTTGTTCAATAATCGAAAACAGTGCGGTAGCATCTATGATTTCGACAAAGATCTGTATACGAATTGACAAAATGCGTGGCCAAGATTATATCACATGCGTGCAGCTAATAGACTCGGTCCCGTCAAGATTTGTGCGCAAAATTGTTTGCAGGTTCTCCGGCTGAGTGAAGTCAGCCGGCAATGAAGGCGTCGTCCAGCGCCGTCTCCGAGTGCTTCATGTTCATATATTTTTTCTGCCCCACTGCGTGCCCGCCACATGGCGAAGCCAAGCGCAGACCAGCATCAGAGCAGAGTTGCCGTCAGGGAATGTCCCCACCACGCGGGTTCTGCGGCGGATCTCACGGTTCAGCCGCTCGATCACATTGTTGGTGCGGATGCGCGTCCAATGCTCACTGGGAAAATCGCAGTAGGTCAGCGTCTCCTCAACTTGGCAGCCTCCTTCAGCTTCATGGCGCGCAGTTCGGCAACGACCGCTTTAGCCTTGTCGCGGGACGCCTTTTTGCTCTCCTGGGCGTGGATCGCCTTGAGCATTTTGCCACAATTTTGACCTTGGATTTAGGCACAACAGAGAAAACATTGCGATAGAAATGCACTGTGCAGCGCTGGTATTTGGCGTCCGGGAACACCTCGCCCACGGTCTCCAGCATCCCTATGCACTTGTCGCCGACGATGAGTTTTACGCCGTCCAAGCCGCGTCCGCGGAGCCACTGAAAGAAGCTGACCCAGCTGGCCTTGTCCTCCTTCATTCCCTCGATAGCGCCCAAAACCTCACGAAAACCATCCTCATTTGCGGCGATTGCCACCAGAATCGCCACATTTTCATATTCTCCGCCCCAGTTGCGGCGCAGGTAGATGCCGTCCACGTAGACGTATGGATAGCGCCCGCCCTGTAACGGACGGTTGCGCCAGCCCTCGATGTGAACGTAGGCTTTTTTGTTCAGCAGCTCGCATGGTAGCGGGCGAAACCTTGCTGCCCCGCAGGGCCTCGGTGATGTCCTCCACACGGCGCACGGAAACGCCTGCCAGGTACATCTCGATGAGCGCTTCCTCCACGCTGCTCTCCCGGCGACGATACCGCTCGATGATGGCTGTCTCGAAGGACACGCCCTTGAGCCGCGGCATATGGAGCGTGACGTCGCCGGAGATGGTGGGAAGATTCCGGTCATAATGGCCGCTGCGGTAGCCCTGACGAGCCTCGCTGCGCTCGTAGCGGGCAGCCTGCGTCAGCGACTTCGCCTCTTTTCCCAGCAGTTCGTTCAGGGTTTCCTCCACGCTGCCGCGGACCAATCCCTTGAGCTGCCCCTTGATAATTTCCTCATTCAGCTGTACAATTTTCTTGGACATAGTTTGCTGTCTCGTTTCGAATGTTTGTGTGGTAACTTCATTCTACCAGAGCCTGCAAGCTATGTCTTCTTTTATGAGGTTTTCAATTTGCGCAACTTATTGTACCTTATCATATGAATCAGGAAGAATAGCATGGATTTATGGAGAAACTAAACTGTCGGGGAAAATTAATATACAGCGCTCGTGTTTTTCGTCTTATTATTGCTCATCAACGGCGCAGCTCTGTGGAAAACTTCACGGTGTTTTTGCACTTATAGAATATTTATGCGAAACACAGATAAATGAACGTATAGTCATTAAACGAAAAACATCAGACAATATATATGGAAATGTCATAATAAAGAATTAGTAGTCGTTTTTAAGATAATAACATAAATATGCAAATATGAATATTCTGCCGATGAAAGGCTCACTGTATAAGCGGAGTAGACACAAAGAAACAGACTAGCGACCGGCTGTGCCTTTATGGAAAATGCTGAATATTATGTGTCGAATTTTGTCGATTAAAATATTGACGCATATGGAACCTCATGGTAAGCTGAATAAAAATATATGTGTTCTCTGCGGAAAATTGTGCAGAGTGCAGTGAACGAAGCGCACGCAATCGTCAAATACCAGCTTGCGGGTCAGGAGGAAAACGTGAAACGTCTTAAAACGGCATTTTCGGCGGTCTTGGCGCTCTCGATGGCGCTCGGCATGGTAGTCGTTCCTGCGGGAGCGACCGACGGTACTTATCAGAATGCGGTTTATCCGGAACGGATATGTAGAGGGGCAGATCCTACAATCATTAAGATTAAACGAAATAATTCTGAATTTGTGTCTGGAACCATAACGGTGACAATTCCCACCGGAGATACGCCACATGAGGATTTCTATGTGGCAGAGATATTTTACAATGATGGCAGGAAGGAACCAGATGCACCGTTTGAGATTACGTTAGAAACGGAGAATGGAATTGATATTCCAGTTGGCGGATTGAATGGTGTGGCTTGTTATCCAGAAAAAGGACAGTGGCATGTGGTTGTAACTAAGGATGCAAAAGCAGGAACAAAGTATCGCATGACCGCTCAGTGTATGAATATTTTGTATGAATATCTTGACATCGTTTTGTGTTCAGCCGAAGAAAATACAGAGGAAACCCCGGTTATTAACTGGTCTGCAGTGGCCACCGGCACATACGGCCAGACTTGGAAGCAGATGGTTGATGTTTCCGGTTGCAGTGCAACGCTGAATGGCGCAAACCTGTCCGGCACATTCGAGGTCGTAAACGGTGAAACCGTCCCGAATGTCGGGGACAAATAT
>OODT01001614.1_pt1 | contig 10558 bp, 12 predicted proteins | sample 1671841 | NCBI WGS metagenome assembly OODT01 (sample SAMN06348198, study PRJEB24527) | human gut metagenome | biome: human gut; feature: ankylosing spondylitis patient; material: feces | host: Homo sapiens | place: China | collected 2015-10 | reverse complement strand
CCAGCAGGGTGGCGAAATTTTGCTCCTCCACCGGGGCTTCATAATGCAGATAGGCGATCAGGGCAGTGAGCAAAAGACGTTCGCTTTTCTCCCAAAATGGGTCCCCACCGGACCCTTCGCCTTTGGTGTTGGTCATCAGGGTTGTGACCAGTTTGAGAATGTCCTTTTCGCTGTGGACATAGGCGAAGGGGTTATAGTGCATGGACTTTTTGAAGTTGATGGTGTTCAGGATTTTCAGCTTGTAACCGTTTTTCAGAAGTGCGTTCCCGCACTCGACCACGATACTACCTTTCGGGTCTGTTACCACATAGGTGCTGTGACATTGTAAAAGGTTGGGCTTGAGCCAAAACCGGGTCTTGCCGCTGCCGGAGCCGCCCACCACCAGCACATTTTTGTTCCGGGCGTTCTTGGGGTCGGGCGGACGGTTGGACATCATCAGCCGTTCCGTTTTGGTCAGGATGATGTTGTCGGAAAATTTCGGAGCCATGAACGGCTCGATGTCCTTGGGCGTACCCCACCGGGCAGAGCCGTACTCCATGCCATGGCGGCACTTCTTGGCGTTTTTGCCACGCAGATAGACCGCCAGCCGTAACCCTGCACCGCAGCACAAACCCACCAGAATATCAAGCGGATGCAGGCTGGGCAGAGGGTTTGCAAACGCCAGCGGAACGGTGCCCATCATGGACATGATCTTATCGCCCAGTTCCTTGCCCTCCGCAAGCCGCCACGCTTCGCCAAAGTTCGTTGCCACAAGCCCCAGCAAAATATAAGGCAGATACAGTGCCAGCCATTTTGTGAGCTTTTTCGTGGTCATAGGCCGCGCTCCTGTTCCTTGTGCCGGACTTTGCCGGGGAGTTCTGCCGCCGCCTGCACCAGTTCATGCAGTTTTGCCAGCACCGAGGGGCGTTTGTCTTTGTTGAGCAGAGATGCCGAATACTCTTTGAACGCCGAGTTGAAGGCTTCTGCGTCCGGGGCTTTGAAAAAGACCAGATACCGGGGCGGCACCTCAGAGCTGTCCTTGCGGATGGCGTAGTCGATGCCGTACTTTTTGGCATAGCGTTCCAGACCACGGATGCCGGTCTTGCTGATCTCCACGCTGGACACGCCCCGGTTCTGCCGCAACAGAGTGCGGACGCTCTGCTTGCCTTGGGATGCCTTGGACTGGTACAGCCGAAGCGCCGCTTTTACCGCCCGCAGGACAGTCCGGGCAGACAGCTTTGTGGTGGAGATCATAATGTTGAATGTCTTTTGTTCGATTTCTTCCTGCACTGCCATCACCTCCCGTGCAGCAGGGTGATTTTAGCGGTCATGCTCTGACGTGGGCTTGGTGCGGGGCTTTTCCGTGGGAGGTTCATCGGGCACCGGCAGCACCAGCAGGCGGTTGCCCAGTTTCAGAAAGGCTTCCGGCTGATGGAAAAGCTGCTCGTACTTCTGTGCCAGTTCCGGGGTCAGGGATGCAAAATCCTCCTCGCCCAGCCCCACCACCAGAAAGGTCCCGGCAACGGCATCGTACATCTGCCCATCCTCGTCCCGCAGGGCACGGTTCAACGGCAGACCCATGAGTTTGCCCTCGTCATGGCAGATGATAGCCACCGGGTCTGCAAAGGGGTAAACAGCATCAATCGAGCCGCCCACCGCCTGCTGCAAGGCTTTCAGGTCGTTATCGATCTCGACCTGCTGCGGATACTGCCCCGGTGCAATTTTCAGCACCGACAGGGTATTTTCTTCCATGCGAATCCTCCTTTCCGTTCAGACTGATTTCGCCGCTCCGTGCCGCCTGCATCAGAGCCGCCACGAAGAAGCCGAAAATGGCACCTGCTTCAAAAAATGCGAAACCGACAAAAAAGTTCAGCATAGTACACCTCAGTCGATGCAGATGCAGGTCAGCTTCTGCCCATCTGCCATCAGGGTGGTGCTGTGGCTTTCCAGATAGGTCTGAAAGCGGTAAATATCCTCCACCGTCAGGGATACGATGGTGCTATGCCCAACGGTGCGGTAGAAGATGACCGGGCCGGTCAGGTACCGCTTGCCTGCCAGCTTGAGGACCTGCGCCGGATTGTAGCTGATAAACAGCGGCGCACCCTTCACGGAAATCAGGGCATCGTCCTCGTCAAAACAAGGCAGAACGGAAGGGGCATCCTCCTCCATGATAATGGTTAGCTCCATGTCGGGACCGATGGCGGCAAGGTACACATCCTTGCCTGCTGCCTCGGTCAAACAGGATGCCGCCTGCTTCAGCATGGTCAGGATGTTCACATCCACCGTGATCTGCGGGGCGTGAGTTGCGGAGTGAAAAGGAATCGTATTGTTCATAGGCGTTACCTCCAAATTTTTGCAAACAAAAAAGACCCCATCGGGTCTTGCGTTACGGTCAGCGCTCGTTGCGGCGCTGCTGTTTTTTCTGCCACGCATCCAGAAGCTGGATGATCTTCTCCTCCATCTGTTTGGGCGTGTAGCTGCGTGGGAAATACTTCCGCAGGGTCTCGTTTTTGATGGTCACGGTGTCTTTCTCGCTCTTTTTCTCCTGTCCCATCACATCAAAGGCTTTTTCGTAGCTGAACTCTCCCTGCTGTGCCATCTTTTTCAGTTGCTGCGCCTGCGATAAGGACGGCGCATTCTGGGTGTCCTCCATGGCTTCTAAAAAATCCCGCTGTTGGCTTTCGTCCAGATAGGACAGCTCCACAGCGGGATTAAAGGCAATTTTCTTTTCGTCCACCATGTCCAGCAGTTCCGGGACAAGGTTGGTCAGGCGGATATAGCGTCGAACAGTATCGCCACTTATGCCTTGGTCTTTTGCGACCGCATCATCGCTGCGGAACTTCGCCGCAACTTGCGGCGAAGTTAAATCTGACCTAGCACCTTGATTTTTTAGAGCTTCCAGCTTCATTTTGTAGGCGAAAGCCCGTTCACTGGGCAGGATGTGTTCACGCTGCAAATTGGAATCCACCATCAATATCACAGCAGCATCGTCCGACATCTGCCGCACAATGACCGGCAGGGTGTCCAGCCCGGCAAGTTTAGCCGCATACTGGCGGCGGTGCCCGGAGATGATCTCATAGCCGTCACCGTCTGGGCGAGGGCGGGCGATCAGCGGAGCCAGCACACCGTACTGTGCGATGCTCTCCACCGTCCGGGTCATGGCTTCATCGTCCAGCACTTTGAAAGGGTGGTTGGTGAAGGGGTGCAGCGCATCAATGGGAATCTGCTGTACCTGCTCCCGCTGTTCCTCCTGTCGGTTTTCCTCGGTGGAAAACAGGTCATCTAGCCCTTTCAGAGCTACGTTTAAGCCGCTTTTCGGCATCCGCCAACACCTCCCTCGCTAAAGATTTGTAAGCCTCTGCCACCTTACCCTTGGGGTCATAGGCAAAGATGCTTTTGCCTGCCGCACTGGTTTCTGCCGCACGGACGGAACGGGGAATGCTCTGCTCAAACACCTTCAGGTGTTTTCCGTATGCCTGCCGGATCAGATTGCTGATCTGTTTTCCGTAGTTGGTGCGGCTGTCGGTCATGGTCAGCAAGATACCCTCGATTTTCAGCTTCGGGTTGATCTGCCGCCGAACCTTCTGCACAGTCTGCAAAAGCTGTTCCAGACCTTTGGCAGACAGGTACTGCGCCTGCACAGGAATCAAAGCAGCGTCTGCCGCCGCCAGTGCATTGATCGTCAGCATCCCCAGCGAGGGCATACAGTCCAGCAGAATAAAATCGTACTCCCGCTTGGCACTGTCCAGCACCTGTTTCAGCATCTTTTCCCGGTTCATACTGTTCACGAGGGTAACTTCCAGCCCTGCCAGTTCGATGTTCGCCGGAATCAGGTCAACGCCCTCCGCATGGTGCAGAATGCCCTCACCGGGCTGGATGGGCTGGTCGTTCATGGCTTTTTGCATCAGGGTAGAGAGGGTAGTGGGCAGTTCATCGGGCTGTTGCCATCCCATGCTAATGGTCAAGCTGCCCTGTGGGTCGGTGTCCACCAACAGGACTTTCTTGCCCTCCATTGCCAGCCCGATGCCTAGATTTTCACAGGTGGTGCTTTTTCCCACACCGCCTTTTTGATTGGTGACTGCGATAATCGTAGCTTTCTTTGCGATAACATCACCCCGCTTTCGATGAACCGCGTGCAAAGTCGTGGTTCGTCTTGTTCTGATAGTAGAGGTTCATGGTCGTGGGCGCATTGTAGAGCATTGCCAGCAGATACTGCTTCATGTTCCGCACCGGGGCGGTGTTTTCTGCCAGCGAATCCAGCACGAAGCGGATGTGGTCGGCGTTCAGTTTCATAAACCGGCTACGTACCACCTCGGCAGGCTTGTCATCTCCGGCAATCCGCAACATCTTGCGTTTGGTGGAACAGGTATCCACAAGCAAATCTACGATCTGATAGATGGTGTCCTCCTCGTCCGGGCAGAGCCGGAGCAGGAGATCTACCTCCAACACCTGATAAAAATAATCCTCAAGCTGTTCCCGGATGCCCCCGGAATAGAGAAGGTCAGGATCGTTCCACTCTGTTTTATTCTTATCAGTCTTATTTGCTTGCGGTTTTGGCTGCTCCAGAATTGCGCTTTCGGCAGCACCAGAATTGCTGTTTGGGCAATTCTGTACTTGCGCTTTTGGCAAGCCAGAGGAAAAGTCCTTGACGTAGATCAGGCTGGGTCTGCCCAGACCACGGCGTTTGCGCTCGATGAGGTCGAGCTGTTCCAGTTCCCGGAACAGTTTGACCGCCTTGTGTTCGGCGCAGCAGAGGGATTCCTGCACTTCCCGGACAGTGTAGATGATATACACCCGCCCCTGCTCGTCCAGCCAGCCATTCTTTGCGGACAGGCTCATGCGGTCCAGCAGGATGCCGTACAGCGTCCGGGCATCGGTGGAGAGCTGCCGGAAACGGTGGTCTTGGAACAGTGCCTTGGGAATGCGGAAATAGGAGAACAACTCGCCCGACTGACCATAGAAGTAGTCGTAGCTCATGGTATTAACGAATCATCAACTCACGGTCTGCGGCACCTTTCATATACATGGCTTCTGCGATGTCGTCCATCACCCGGAACAGTGCATCGTCCAGTTCAAGATATTTCCGCCCCAGTTTTTCATCCAGCAGCCTCCGGAACTCACGTTCAATTTTGTCGCGCTCACAGGCAGCCCGCTGGTAGCGAGGTGTTTTCATCAGCTCTGTCCATGTCGGACGTACCATTTTGTCGTAGTAGTTCAGCATAAAGTCTTTATCCATTGGCATCCTCCTTTTTTATAAATCATCAATAGGCCCTAAAAGTTTATATTATCTCTATTGTAAAGAAGTATAGCACATGCTATACTATAACAGTAGATATAATATAGCATATGCTATATCTGGAGGACCGATTGTGACATTTTCTGAATTTGTTATTTCTGTACGCAAGAATCTCAACTTGAGTCAAAAACAATTAGCTGCCGCGATTAACGTAAGCTACTCGACAATTAACCGTTGGGAAAATGGTCACGTTATACCAAGTAATCTGGCAACCAAAAGTTTTCTTGATTTTTGTGAGAATAATTTCATTGATATTCCTAATGGCCTGCTGTAATGCCGCTTGCCAATTATGAATTATTGGAAATTTTAGGAGGTATTCAATTATGGCAAGAGCAGATTTGCTATGTGAATTGGTGAAATATGGATTAATTAATGATCCCACGAGTTTTAGAAAAGCAGCAGAAGCTTTATGCGCTGAGGAACGTGCGAAACAGCATACAGTTCTTGCAACAAAGATTGATGAGTTATTAAAAAACTCTCGCAGACCAATCGCAAGGGAAAGTACAAGCGCACCCTCTATTGTTCGCGGAAATATAAATGAACAACTGCTTTTTTCTGAAAAAATCCCGCGAAAAAGAATGGAGCATCTGATTCTGCCAGAATATGTTAAAACGGCTTGCCGAGATTTAATTAACGAGCAAAATCGTTCTGATTTATTGCAATCCTATGGTATTGAGCCGCGAAACAAGTTATTACTAATTGGCCCTCCCGGAAATGGAAAGACTTCACTAGCCGAGGCAATAGCTGAATCTCTAATGGTTCCATTGCTTACAGTTAGATATGAAGGAATTATTGGTTCTTACCTCGGAGAAACCGCATCAAGGCTTTCTAAATTATTTGAATATGCTAAAACAAGAGAATGCGTTCTGTTCTTTGATGAATTTGAAACACTTGGAAAAGAACGTGGCGATGTCCATGAGACAGGTGAAATTAAGCGTGTTGTAAGCTCTTTACTAATGCAAATCGATGCGCTTCCAAGCTATGTTGTCGTGGTTGCTGCTACAAACCATGATACTCTACTTGATAAAGCGGCTTGGCGAAGATTTCAGATTCGTTTAGAAATTCCGAAGCCAACTCGAAGTAATTTGGATGAATATTATCGTTTCTTTGAAAAGGAGAAAGATTTTCGATTTGGTTTGCAATCAAGCACACTAGCAAAAAAAACACTAGGAGTAAGTTATGCAGAAGCCGAAGAATTTGCACTATCAATTTACAGACAATATATTTTAAGTTTGCCAAATGGGAATGCAAAAGAAATCACGGAGAAATCCATTCGTAGTTGGCAGTCACAAGTAATTACTGCACACAAAAATCAGGAAGGAGTAGAAACATGCCAGACAGACCTTTAATATTGTTTCCGTCTCCGGAACGCGCAGATCGCGAACGCAAAGCCCCGTCATTTCCAAGAATTGTGAAGCCTTCTTTCAGTAGACAATTTGCTCGATTGCAACCGTCTTTTAATGTTCTCCAAGCTGCTTTTGAACAGAAAAATCTAAAAATCCAGCAATCACCAACAGGGATAAATCCCGAATTTGCTCTTGTTTTTGAAATAATTGGAACAGTCGATAATTTTTATACTGCAGTAAAAAACACAGATGGTCTCGAATGGATGTTTGATATTGAAACAGACTCTTTTTTACCAGATGATGATTTTTACTCGATTTCGAGAAATGGCCAAAGAGATGAAGGTCTTTTAAATGGCAAACTATATTGCATAATGTCTAACCAACAGGCGATGTCTCAGCTGTTGTCACTGTGGCAAAGGTATCAGGATGGTGAAACCGATGTATTTAAACGTGGTTTTGCAGGACTTCGTGATGTCTTTACCCATATAAAAAATATAAGAAGGTGGAATGCGCAGGACAGGATTGCAGAAACGCATGCTATAGATTATTGGCGTGAATCATTGGAATTTGACGGAAATTCTCCAGTCCCTTTTGAAATCGAATTATTCTTTAGATCTGATTTTCAAAAAAGGCATATAGCAGTGGATACAATTTCTCGTGAAATACAATCTTTAGGGGGACGTATAATTCAGGAGTGTGTAATAAGTGATATATTTTATCATGGTATGTTGGTTGAACTTCCTAGGATAGCTATTGAAGAATTGGTTAATAACTATGAAGAAATTGAGTTGTCAAAGGTTGACGACATTATGTTTTTTCGGCCTGTTTGCCAGTCTGCATTTATCTCCGAAAACGATTCGGAAGTATGTACACTAACAAAGGAATCGCCGCTGCCAGTGGGCGACGCTGTTGTCGCTGTTTTCGATGGAATGCCTATGCAAAATCATCGATTGCTTCGGAACCGTGTTATTATTGATGATCCAGATGATTATGCCACAGACTATGAGAGTAAATATCGCATTCATGGTACTTCTATGGTATCGCTTGCTATTTACGGGGATCTTAATAGAAATGATACGCCTATTAGCAGTCCTGTATATGTGCGTCCGATTTTACGCCCGAAGCCTTGCTTTGAGGGAATGGAAGAAGGCATCCCTGATGATCATATGCTCATTGATACTCTTCACCGAGCAATAAAGCGAATGATGGAAGGAGATGGAGAATCACCAGCTACCGCACCAAATACTAAAGTAATCAATTTGTCTATTGGTGATCCTGTGCGTCAACTAACAGGGATAATGAGTCCAATTGCGCGTTTGCTCGATTTTCTTGCTTATAAATATAAAATTCTGTTCATAATAAGTGCTGGAAATCATCCTGAAATCATAGATTTTGTGAACAAGCCGTTCGATGAATTAAAAGCTCTTAATATGAGTCAGCGAAACAAAGTTTTTGGCGATGCCATTAATAATAACCAATGGAATCTAAAAATACTTTCCCCCTCTGAAAGCTTGAACGGATTGACAATTGGCGCATTGTACGATGATTTCACAAGCCCCGCTGAAAATTCTCGTTGCATTTGGGCGGTCGATAAAGGAATGCCATCTCCAATGTCTGCAATTGGAAAAGGGTATCGATCAACTATTGCTCCAGATCTGTTTTATTACGGTGGTAGAAAATTCATCAGAAAAAATCATGACGGAACAAGCACATGGATTACGTCTACACGCGAACCGGGATGTTTATCCGCTGCACCGTATGAAGCTGGTAGTAAGGATGGTTGCGCTTTCTATTCAGGAACAAGCGATGCAGCAGCTCAAATAACACATGAAGCTGCGAAATGTTATGATGTTCTAAATCAGTTGTTTCTCGAAGAAACGGGAGTAGGTATACTTCCCGAATCCACAGCTATTCTGTTGAAAGCTATGCTTACCCATGGTGCTTCATGGGAACCTATTGCTGAAAAACTTTCCCTTGCAATGGGAAGTTCACCGAAACAATTGAGTAAATGGCTTGGGAATGGAATACCCAATATAGACCGTGTTGTTGAGTGTACGAAAGAACGTATAACTCTCATCGGATTAGGAGAAGTTAAAATCGATGAGGGCGAAGTTTTTAGACTACCTCTGCCAGTAGATTTTTCGTCTCGATTGATGAAAAGAAAGCTAACCGTTACATTGGCCTATCTTTCTCCTGTTGTTCCTAATAAACAGGCTTATCGCGGCATACAGTTGTGGTTTGACGTTGATGATAATGGAAAAGGTCTCGTACCTGACCGACTAAATACTGAATGGCAAGCCGTTCGGAAGGGCTCGTTGCAGCACGAGATTTTTGTTGGTGAAAAAGCAATTGTCTGGAACGATGAGGATCTTATCATCAAAGTGAACTGCAAAGCTGATGCTTGTAAAAAAGTAAAAACAGCAATACCTTATTGTTTGTTCGTTAGTTTTGAAGTCGCAGAAGGTTTTGATGTAGACCTCTATACCGATGTGGCTACAAAAATTCATCAGCGTGTTGAAATTCAGGATAGTTGACAACAACCGTATATTATCAACTATAAGATTCATGAAAGTTGTACTCGTTGTTTTACAGGTGCTCTTGAATTGTTAATATAAAAAGCCGCTTCGATTCAAAATGAAATGAACCCCAAAAGTTAGACAAAAATTGAATTAAGCAGCTCCAACGGTCTGAATCCTGTACTGCACAGGGCTCAGGCCGTTTAGTTTTAATTTGATTCGGCGATTGTTGTAATAGTCGATGTAATCGATAATGGCCTTTTCAAGCTGGTCAATGGAATCAAATTTTTCCAGATAGAACAGTTCCGCCATTGTCTGCGACAGATTTTGAATCTGCTTTTCTTCATCTTGTTCGGCAAGCAGCTTCTTGGAGTGAATGTTTTTGAACACACGCTCCAATTCTCGGTCGATCAGGTCTGGCAGGTAGAACATCGTGTCGCCCTTGCTGATTTGTTCTTTGCGGATGTGCCCTGCAAAGGGGTACACATCTTCAAAAAGGAAGCGGTGAATCCGAAATAGGTGAGTTTTGGTAAAACGTCCCTTGATTGGCTCCTGTAACAGAGCCATCTGTTTTACAGCCGTAAATTCTTCTTCGGCCTGTTTGAGTTCGGCTTTATCATGAATGTTCAACTTGTTGATCAGAACATCCGTATCCGGGTAGCAGTACATGGACTGCACTGTGGTGTAGACATCATACTTCGTGAACATAATCAGCCCTTCTTCGCGTACTTTGCGCGCAGTTCATTCACGACCTGCTGATAGCTGGCTTGACCGCTGCCAATGCGGTCAAGATTGCTGCGCGTGTCCTTGCTGATGGTCATTCCCTCAATGGCAAAGGTGCCGTACACATTGCGGAGATTGCTCTTGTGCTGGGCAGGGGTAGTGTACTTGACGCTCATGGTTTGGCCTCCTTCTGATCTACATAATACTATATAAAGTTTATCGTGTATGAGTCCTATTGTCAATCTACAACTTGTTGTCAAATGTAAAAAGCGCAGCTTCCATTCTTTTCGAGTGAAAGTTGCGCTTTTACGGTACATCGTGTTTTCTTTTGAATCGGGATGCGATACATCTGAACCCCAAGTGAGTTACATCTCAAGGGCCTGTAGCTCACTTGTCCGCCAACCATATCACATCCCAAATCGCTTCCTTTTGAAAATCAGCGGATTGGAAACCATACTTGCGACCAAGAAAGGCCGTCGGGATGGCAGGTCATTTTATATGGACGAATATACGTTGATTTTTCTTTTCTCATGGTGCATAAGGTGTGCACAAAAGCGATATTGCTGGGAGCGCAGGTGTCCACCAGCAAGTCTACGATCTGGTAGATAATGTCCTCGTCATCCGGGCAGAGCCGGAGCAAAAGGTCTATCTCCAAAGACTGAGAAAAATATTCTTCCAGTTGGGTGCGTTTGCTCATC
>OODT01001611.1_pt1 | contig 10588 bp, 8 predicted proteins | sample 1671841 | NCBI WGS metagenome assembly OODT01 (sample SAMN06348198, study PRJEB24527) | human gut metagenome | biome: human gut; feature: ankylosing spondylitis patient; material: feces | host: Homo sapiens | place: China | collected 2015-10 | reverse complement strand
TGTAATACAATTTTCTCCAGATAGCGCTTCAGCACGATCTGGATCTCTTCCTTGGGATTGATCGGCTTTACCAGAATATTACGAAGGCCAGCATTCTTAGCCCCCCATATATCGGTAAAAAGCTGGTCTCCGATAAAGACCGTATTCCCTGTGTTCGTTCCAAGTCTCTCCATGGCCCTTTCATAGCCTTTTCTGGACGGCTTGGCAGCCATTTCAATGAACTGAGCGCCTACTGAAGCGGCAAATGGTTCTACCCTTTTTTTCCTGTTGTTTGACACCAGACAGCAGGAAAAGCCAATGTCGCGAAGCTGCTGAAAAAGCCGGACAGCTTCCGGATCTGCCGGTGCCCCATGAGGAACCAGGGTATTGTCGATATCAAACAAAATCCCCCTGTATCCCTCCTGGTATAGTTTTTCATAGTTGACTACATATGCTGAATCCAGATATTTATCTGGAAAAAAGCGTTCAAACATTCTGTTACATCCTTTAATTCTTTTATTTTCTATGGTAATACAGATTGCGGGAATGATTTTTCAAACAGACTCCGGCAACGCGCTTTGCAATGCACAGAAATCATGTATTCACATGACCTCGCGCCTGTTTTCCAAGAGGTTCTGTCAGGATCCCGTCACCTGCTTAGGTACGCCTGCAGTTCCTCATAATGGTCTTTCATCACATCATAACCATGCTGATAAAACGCCATCAGCTTCTCTTTGTTCGCCTCCGCACGCCCCACAGTGGGAATTTCCGGGCGGATGACAAAAATATGTCCTTCCCTCTCCCATTTTTCCAGAAGCTCCAAAGTCCGGTTGTAGCTGCGGTAACGATTATATAAAGTGTTCAAAAATTCCGGATAATGCCGAAATGCAGCCACATAAAGCGGAGTGCTCTTTCCCGGTTTCTTCTTGCGGTAACCCATATTTCGGGTAAGGATCACCACGTTCTTTCGATATCCCTTCTCCATGGCATGGATCAGGGGAATCGAATCTGCAATGCCGCCATCCAGATAAGGAACACCGTCAATCTCTACCATGGGACTTACAACGGGAATACTGGAAGAAGCCCTTCCAATATCCATCAGGCGACGTCTGTCATGCTTCTCAGTCATATATTCCGCATCACCAGTCTGGCAGTTGGTCACTACCAGCTCACACTCCGTATCTGACTGAAAAAAAGTATCAAAATCAAACGGAAACAATTCATTTGGATATTTGTCAAACAGCATATCCATGTCAAAAAGCTCATGCTTCTTAAGAGCTTCCTTAGTAGCAATATAGCTGTTTGCCTTATCCTCTATGATCATGCAGTCTCTGGTCCTTCCAGGCTGCCAGGATACATAATCAAGAGCATTGCAGGAACCAGCGGAAACACCCACCACATATGGGAATTTCACCTCTTTTTCCATAAGATAATCCAGAACCCCTGCTGTAAATACTCCCCTGCTTCCCCCGCCCTCCAGGACCAGGGAAGACTGATGCTTCACTGTCATTCTTATTCACGCTCCTTAAGCGGTACGTATACAGCCGGAGCCAGAACGTTCTTGTAAGCCGGACGGATGATTTTGTCTGTATTGATCAGTTCTTCCATTCGGTGGGCGCTCCAGCCCACAATACGTGCCACTGCAAAAATCGGTGTATACAGCTCAAGAGGCAGATCCAACATGCTGTAAACAAAACCGCTGTAAAAATCCACGTTTGCGCTGACACCCTTGTAAATATGGCGCTCCTCGGCGATAACCTCCGGAGCCATTTGCTCTACCATCGCGTAGAGATTGTATTCTTTCATACGGCCTTTTTCTCTGGCCAGAGTCTCAACAAAGCCTTTCAGTACCTGGGCACGGGGATCCGATACCGAATAGATCGCGTGTCCCATACCATAAATAAGACCTCTCTTATCAAAAGCTTCTTTGTGAAGCAGTTTCTTCAGATACTCTCTTACTTCCTTTTCGTCAGAAATATCCTTCACATTCTTCTTCAAATCCTGGAACATACTTACAACCTTAATATTGGCACCACCGTGCTTCGGACCTTTCAGAGAACCGAGAGCTGCTGCGATTGCAGAATAGGTGTCTGTTCCGGATGAGGAAACAACGTGTGTAGTAAATGTAGAGTTATTACCACCGCCGTGCTCCATATGAAGGATCAGGGCAAGATCCAGGATCTTCGCCTCCAGATGAGAATATTTCTTATCCGGGCGAAGCATACGGAGGATATTCTCCGCTGTGGAAAGTTCTTTCTTCGGATTGTGAATATAAAGGCTCTTGCCGCATACATAGTGATTGTAAGCCTGATATCCATAAACAGATAAAAGAGGAAATACACTGATCAGATTCAGGCACTGTCTCAGTACATTCGGAAGGGAAATATCATCCGGCTCCTTGTCATAGCAATAAAGTGTAAGCACACTTCTGGACAGGGCATTCATAATGTCCTTGGACGGTGCTTTCATGATAACGTCCCTTACGAAATTCGTAGGAAGGGAGCGCTGGTTCGCCAGAAGCTTGGTGAAATCCTCCAGTTCCTCCCCATTCGGAAGCTTGCCGAACAGTAAAAGATAGGTAGTTTCTTCGAAGCCATATCTGTCATCTTCAATAAATCCCCTGGTCAACTCCTTGATGTCATATCCCCTGTAGGAAAGACTGCCCGCACAGGGCACTTCCTTGCCGTCAACCACCTTCGTGGCGCATACATTGGAAATCTGCGTCAGACCCGCCAGGACGCCCTTACCATTGATATCGCGAAGCCCTCGCTTTACATCGTATTTCTGATAAAGAGACAGATCCAGGCTGGAATGCTCCTTGCAAACCTCTGTCAGGTTCTCTATTTCCGGTGTTACTTTCATCTTAAATCCTGTCATTCAAATAAACTCCTTTCTTTTTAATCCGTCCGATAATCCGTTCCTCCCTCAATTATTAATGCTGTCAGAGTCAGAAGCGGATGCTTCTGCTCCGGCATTGTAAATGGATAATCTGTGACTGCCATTGTTTTATTATCTTCTTATCGCTGTTTATAGGTGGACAAGAAATCCTTCAGCTTGTCCATAGCCTTCTCCAGCTGACGCACATTCGGCAGATATACTACGCGGAAGTGGTCAGGACAATTCCAGTTAAAGCCCTTTCCCGGCACCAGAAGCACCTGTTTCTCATGTAAGAAATCAAGAGCAAACTGCTCGTCATTGTGAATATTGAATTTTTCTGTATCGATCTTCGGAAAAATATAGAACGCAGCCTTGGGCTTTACGGCTGTGATTCCCGGAATGTCATTGAGTGCCTTGTAGATAAAATCTCTCTGCTCATAAACTCTTCCGCCTGGCTGAATGTACTCATTTACACTCTGGTATCCACCAAGTGCAGTCTGTACAATGGACTGGGCCGGAACATTGGAGCAAAGACGCATGGAGGAAAGCATGTTAATACCTTCAATATACCCCTTCGCCTTATTCTTGGCACCACTTAAGATCATCCATCCAATACGGAAACCAGCGATCATATGGGACTTGGAAAGTCCGGAAAAAGTAACGCAGAATACGTCTGGTGCAAGGGATGCAATAGAAGTATGCTTATAGCCATCCATGATCAGACGGTCGTATATCTCATCTGAAAAAATGATCAGCTCGTGCTCTCTTGCGATCTGCACGATCTGCTCCAGGATCTCCTTGGGATAAACTGCTCCTGTAGGGTTATTCGGATTAATGATAACAATCGCTTTGGTCTTGTCTGTGATCTTGCTCTTAATATCATCAATGTCCGGATACCATTCAGACTGCTCATCACAAATATAATGAACTACATTTCCACCTGCCAGAGTCGCAGTAGCTGTCCACAAAGGATAATCCGGTGCAGGGATCAGAATCTCATCCCCGTTATCCAGAAGTGCCTGCATACAGAGATTGATCAGCTCACTGACACCATTACCTGTATAAATATCACTCATGGTAACCCCGGGAATTCCTCGAAGCTGGGCATACTGCATAATGGCCTTTCTTGCGGAAAAGATTCCTTTGGAATCGGAATATCCCTGAGAGGTACGAATATTGCTCAGCATGTCCAGAATTACTTCCTGCGGTGCAGAAAATCCAAATGGATATGGATTGCCGATATTCAGCTTCAGAATCTCCATTCCATCCTCTTCCATTCTGGCCGCTTCATCCACTACCGGTCCTCGCACATCATAAAGTACGTTATCCAGTTTACTGGACTTCTCGAATGTTTTCATTTATTTCACTCCTCATCTTACTACTTATGGCCGGCATATCTAATATGGAAAAAAATCTATATCTGTCTTTTTCCTACTCCGGCATAATGTATTTCTTGCTATCTATCATCTCATATTTGGCTCATTTTCGCAAGCCTTAATGAAATTTTTGGAAATATGAAAAAAACTCTTTTCATTTTTAGCACTTTAGTGTATAATAGCGTCGTTAAAAAATTTTACACCTATCTGGATGAGGAGGAATTACAATGTCTTACACAGAAGAAGTATACGAAAGAGTCGTAGCACAGAATCCAGGTGAGCCTGAATTTCACCAGGCAGTAAAGGAAGTTCTGGATTCCCTGAAGGTCGTAATTGACAAAAATGAAGAAGAATACCGCAGCATGTCCCTTCTGGAGCGTCTTGTAGAGCCGGAAAGAATCATTTCCTTCCGCGTTCCGTGGGTAGATGACAAGGGCGTTGTTCAGGTAAACAAGGGATATCGTGTACAGTTTAACAGCGCTATCGGACCTTATAAGGGTGGTCTTCGTTTCCATCCGTCAGTAAACCAGGGTATCTTAAAATTCCTTGGATTTGAGCAGACATTTAAGAACTCCCTTACCGGACTTCCAATCGGTGGTGGTAAAGGTGGTTCCAACTTTGACCCGAAAGGCAAATCTGACAGAGAGGTTATGGCATTCTGCCAGAGCTTCATGACAGAGCTTTCCAAATATATCGGTGCTGACACTGATGTTCCGGCTGGTGATATCGGTGTAGGCGGACGTGAGATCGGTTATTTATTCGGACAGTACAAGAGAATCCGCGGATTATACGAGGGTGTTCTCACAGGTAAAGGACTTACCTACGGCGGATCTCTGATCCGTACACAGGCTACCGGATATGGTGTTGTTTATATGCTTGATGAGATCATGAAAGCACATAACGATTCTATTGATGGAAAGACATTCATCGTAACAGGATCCGGAAACGTTGCAATCTATGCTGTAGAGAAAGCTCAGCAGCTTGGCGGCAAGGTTGTTGCTATGTGTGACTCCAACGGATATATTTATGATCCGGAAGGAATCAAGCTTGACATTGTGAAAGATATCAAAGAAGTAAAACGTGGACGTATCAAAGAGTACGCAGACCGTGTTGAGGGTGCTTCTTACACAGAAGGTACCGGAATCTGGAACATCAAATGTGATGTATACCTTCCATGTGCTACCCAGAACGAGCTTGCTCTTGATGGTGCTAAGACACTTGTTGCAAACGGCTGCAAATATGTAGTTGAGGGTGCGAACATGCCTACTACTCTTGATGCTACAACTTATCTCCAAGAGAACGGTGTTCTGTTCATGCCTGGTAAAGCAGCTAACGCTGGTGGTGTTGCTACTTCTGCTCTTGAGATGAGCCAGAACTCCATGAGACTTTCCTGGACAGCAGAGGAAGTTGATGCGAAGCTTCATGGAATCATGGTAGACATCTTCCACAAAGCTGATGACGCTGCTAAGCGTTATGGTATGAAAGACAACTATGTTGCCGGTGCTAACATCGCCGGATTTGAGAAAGTTGTAGATGCTATGAAAGCTCAGGGCATCTGCTGATTCTCTGTCATCTGAAGTTTCAAAAAGACAGGTCCGCTGCGGCCTGTCTTTTTTATTCCATTTAATACTTGTTTATACAGAAAAAAATCCCCGCTCTCTGGCGAGGATTTCAGACTGTAGACAAAGCCCTGCTTTTGCAGGGTTTTGCTATTGTTGGAACCGCTTTTCTGCTATAATGAATATCAGAAGGGCGGTGTTTTTTATGATGACGAAAAATACTGTCCGGATAACGGTCGTCCCAGTATGGATACCGTCATGCTGATAAAGATACCATTCATTCAGTATCTCTATGGGATAAAAAGCATGCGTCAGACCATGAAAGAGATCGAGGTAAACGTTGCATACCGCTGGTTTCTCGGACTAGACATGTTAGATCCAGTACCTCATTTCTCTACATTTGGAAAGAATTATACCCGCCGTTTCAAAGATACAGACCTTTTTGAGCAGATCTTTTCAAAGATTCTGGAAAAACGAGGTTGGAACACAGCCAGATTTTTGTTGATTTTGAAGAAAATAAAAAGAAAAGAAGTTTTAAAAGAAAAATGGTGCTGGGCATAATCCCCAACACCAAGTTTGTCTACAGTCTGAGCCGGTGTTTTTAAACACCGGCTTCATTTGTTATATGGCAGCTGCTTCATAAAGAAAAATGGCTTATTTACTGATTTTTGCTTTTGCAGAAAGTCCCTTACTCTTGAAGAGCTTTTTGTAGGCGGAAAGCTTGCTTGCTGGTACTTTTACTTTCAGCTTCTTGTAGTTGTTTCTGCCGGCTTTGGTGAAAGCACTTTTTCCTACGGTACCGGAGGTAAGCTTCTTGGACTGAATGCTGACAGAAGTAAGGGCCTTGCAGTCGTAGAATGCTTTTTTGCCAATGGAAGAAACTTTGGAGCCAATCTTTACAGTCCGTAAAGCACTGCAGCCCTGGAAAGCACTGGTGCCGATGGAAGAAATATTCCTGGCAATGGTTACTTGTCTTAGCTTCCGGCAGTTTTTGAAAGCTCCGGAAGCAATGGCTGTGACTTTATAGGTCCGACCGTTTGCCTTCACAGAGGAAGGAATTGCTGCAGTCGTGATGGCTTTGGACTTTGACCGCTTTAAAGTAACAGAGGTACCATTTTTATTAACTGTGTAGACATTGTAAGAATCACTGAAGGATTTCACTACTGTAGTCTGAGGTTTATCATCTTTGTTATTTGAACTTGAGGTAATCTGGAAATCTAAGGTAATAGTTCCAAAATAGTTGTTCTGGCCTGCAATGGTTACAGTGGCAGTTCCGACTTTTTTGTTATTGCTGTAGGTAACTTTATAATCCTGTCCTTCTATAAGTTTTTGCTTTCCAAGAGTAATAGTTGGAACTGGTTTTAGAGCTTTTCCAGTATAAGCATAAGTCGCTTTAACTCCGGTTACAGATGCCTGAGAAAGGTCGCAGGCATAACCAATGTTGTTCTTACGTGCATATGTGATGGCAGCTGAGTTAGGGGAGGCATAAATGGTAGCGTAGTATACATGACCGCCGGAATACCAGTAGGAGCCTTCCCATACAATGTCATCCCCGATGTTGATTACGCTGTCTGGCAGAGTGACTGTTTCAAGATTAGAGCAGAAAGCAAAAGCTTCCTTTCCAATAGTGTGGACACCGTTTTCAATTACGACTTCCTTCAGATTGGGCAGATAATTAAATGCATTTTCTGAAATACTGGTAATCCCGGATTTTATAACTATTTTTTTTACCTGATTTTTCATGGACTTCCATGCCGTGCCGCTCCAGAAACTGTAGCCGCCCTGAGTGGAAGAAACGGGGAAACGATCGTTTTCATCCGTGGAGATATTAAGTGCACCCTGACCGGAAATGGTGAGAACACCATTTGCAAAATCCCAGGTAGCATTTTCACCTGCAGTACGGTAAATCTTTTTGGAGGCTGTGCCGTCATTTGCATCAATAGAGTAAAAATTAACAGTATTGGCATTGGAGGCGTAGTAAACAACCTTGGAATCTTTAACGACAGGCTGGCAGTCGGATACGGGCGCAGCAGTGGTGTATTCCCTGCTAAGTACATTTCCCTTACCATCAACAAAGAGGTAATGAAGAGTACTGGAAGAAAGCGAATCATCAGCAGCTGCGTAATTTTCTGACGAAGAATCGTCTGTATTTTCATATTCTTCCCAGGAAATCATGAAACGGTTTTCTGTGATTGGAGTGATCTTTACCCCCATAAAACTCTTTCCATTGCCAGTGTAGTTGGTAAGGTATTTTACAGAGGTTGCTTCTTTTGAAAAATCGGAAACAGGAGTAATTGTAAGGTAAATATTATGAGGAGTGTCACTTGTCACATTGTCATACTGGGACTGGTCGATGGTCGTTCCGATACACAGTACACTGTCAGCAGAAACAGCCATACCATCTACGCTTGCGTAGCAGTTCAGTGCCCATACGGAAGTACGGGAACCACCATAAGGAAGAAGCTCGATAGTTTTTTTATCAAGGGTGGAACTGTCGTATCTGGAAAGTTGGGTACAGCGGGAACCCTCGCTTTGCTCCAGAACATACAGATAAGAGGACTGCGATTTGATATACTGGGCAAAGGAGTGCCACAGATCACAGCTTACGATCTTTCCGGTCATGGAAGCCTGGTCAACGGCAATCATAAGGAATCCCTGATGTCCCTGTCCAACAGATTCATCTACATAGCCTTCATGACCGGTTACAATATAGAGAGTTCCGTTGGTTTCTGTCATTTCCACACATCCGTAATCGAATGGATAACGAACCTCTCCTCCAAATAAATCCGGATTGCTTGTAATGGAAGCCGCACCGCTGCGATTCCAGTTTGTATCATATCGGATGACACGGATAACCTCGGCGGAATTATCTTCGGCGGTGTTATTTTGTCCCTCTACCAGGTAATATCCATCAGATCCTGCATAAAAACCACCCCATAAAGGAAGCTCCATGGGAATTTCTCTTTTGTCTGTAATCTGCAGGCTGTTGTCATAGTATTCAATACCGACGCTGTTTGTTTTGCGGAATACTCGCATATAGCCGTTGGAAATAGAAATAAGGTCAGAAGAACGCCTTAATTTAACACTAAGGTTATCTTGCGCAGTAGGGGTGAGAGAGGCTGCCTGTACCTGTCCTGGAAATGCCAGCAGATATAAAAACAGACAGCAAAATAATAGGGATGTCAGTTTTTTGATCTTTTTCATAAGTTTCTCCTTGCTGTGTTGCTTTTCATGATTCTTATTATAATAAGTTTTGGGTAGAGTTGCAATCATAATGATAATGTTTACAGCAGAAAAAGTGAAAAGCTGTAAAAAACAGCAATTCTACATTTTTTATGGAGATTTCTGACATGGCACCTACCTGTGGAACTGTTTTGTGAGACTCATCAATAATAAGAAGGAAATCATCACCAAAGTAGTCCAGAAGTGTATAGGGCGGCTGTCCTGGTTCAAGACCGGAAAGATGCCTAGAATAATTTTCGATTCCGGAGCAGAAGCCGGTTTCCCCGCTCTCTGGCGAGGATTTTTCTAATTTAAAAATTTCTTTAATTCATCCATAAAGGTACTGACATCTTTAAACTCCCGATACACAGAAGCGAATCGCACATACGCCACCGAATCCAGATCTTTTAAATGGCTCATCACGATTTCTCCGATTTTCGTGCTGGAGATTTCTTTATCTTCGGCATTGAAGATGTCGCCTTCTATGGCATCGATCATGGCTTCCAGCTTATCACTGGCAATGGGACGTTTGTAGCAGGCGCGGCGGACACCATTGATCAGTTTATTGCGGTCGTACTGCTCACGGTTCAGATTCTTCTTGATTACGGTTAACGGGATTGTCTCCACGTTCTCATAAGTGGTAAATCTTCTTCCACAGGAATCGCACAGTCTTCTGCGTCTTATGGAATTGGTCTCTTCCACTGGTCTTGAATCTACTACTCTTGTATTATCCTGATTACAGTATGGACATCTCATGTATTTATTTCCCCTTCCTCATGTCTCCCCTTCTGCCATACAATCTGGGCAGCAGACTTTCCTCTTTTCTGTTCGCTCAGTAACATAAAACGGACTGAATTACCTATTTCTTATTATACTTTAATCATAGAAAGTATGTCAATAAACTCCATACATATTTTCAGACTTTTTGCATAATATCATAAAAAACAGGTGCTTTTCATGCGTATTTGCGAATTAAAGCAAAAAGAAGTGATCAATATCTGTACCTGCCGTACACTTGGCTGTCCGGTGGATGTGGAATTTAACTGTGAAACCGGATGTATTACCGCCCTTGTAGTTCCCGGACCTGGCAGTTTCTGCTTTTGTTTCTGGGGAGCCGGAAGTGAATATATAATCCCCTGGAATTGTATCCGGCAGATCGGAGATGACATTATCCTGGTAGAAATTGATGAAAAGTATTGCTGTAAAAAGGCTTAATTCTATTTTCCCAATTGTCAAGGGGCAATAATTTTTATATTTTCCCGAAAAAAGAATATTTATCCTCCCACGTGAGAATCATTGTTACTGTTCACTTCGTTCTCAGCAGCACGCTTCGCGATGCACAAAAGGAGGATTCAAATAATGGCACTTAACAAAGTTGAAATTTGCGGAGTCAATACATCGAAGCTTCCGGTACTGAAGGCAGAAGAAAAAGAAGAGCTTTTTCGCAGGATCAAGGAGGGTGATGAAGAAGCCAGGGAACTTTACATTAAAGGAAATCTGCGGCTGGTTCTCAGCGTGATCAAGCGTTTTTCCAACAGCAGCGAAAATATGGACGATCTTTTTCAGATTGGCTGC
>OODT01001588.1_pt1 | contig 10717 bp, 9 predicted proteins | sample 1671841 | NCBI WGS metagenome assembly OODT01 (sample SAMN06348198, study PRJEB24527) | human gut metagenome | biome: human gut; feature: ankylosing spondylitis patient; material: feces | host: Homo sapiens | place: China | collected 2015-10 | reverse complement strand
CTATGTACAAATAAGTCCCAGCCAGTACACAGCATTCGGGCAATGGTGATTGCTCCAGCGAGCCATTTCAGGCGCGGTTTTAGCGTAGGCGAAATCCACTGCTTACGGAGACTTAATCGTGAAGGCTCTCCTGAACGATTTAGTCGCAGTTAGCAGTTAGTTCGCTGGAGCGTTGCGCCGGCGAGTGAGCAATCACCATTGCCCGAATGCGTCCGCATTGAATAACTTTCAACACATTAAATAGCAATATAACCGCAGAAAGAAGTACCGCAACACCCCACAACGAAATTTGACAAACTCCAAGGAAAAAAGTAAAATACTAATAACTATGCAGAAACATGCATACTACAGATTTTTTCAAAAAGAAATTATAATAAAAATACGAAGAAGCGAGGATGGACCGAAATGAATACATGGGAAGCAAACATTCGTAAAGTAGTACCTTATACACCCGGCGAGCAGCCCAACCAGCCGGACATGATCAAGCTGAACACAAACGAGAACCCATATCCCCCTGCACCAGGCGTGGAGAAAGCATTACATGAGATTCGGCCAGATACCCTCCGCCTTTACCCGGACCCTACAGCCAGTGATCTGGTACACGCAATTGCCCGGAATTATGGACTGAAAGACGAGCAGGTTTTTGTAGGTGTTGGCTCAGATGATGTACTCGCTATGAGCTTCCTCACCTTCTTTAACTCAGATAAACCGATCCTTTTTCCCGATATCACCTATTCTTTCTATGATGTATGGGCAGATCTTTTCAGAATCCCATATGAATGTAAAGCTCTTGATGATAACTTCTGTATCCGCAAAGAAGATTACTTCGGAGAAAACGGCGGGGTTATTTTTTCAAACCCCAATGCACCTACAGGAGTGGAGCTGCCCCTCAGTGACATTGAGGAGATTCTCTTACACAACCGGGACGTCATTGTAATCGTAGATGAAGCATATGTAGATTTCGGAGCGAAATCAGCACTGGAGCTTATAGATAAATATGACAATCTTCTGGTAGTCCAGACCTTCTCCAAATCCCGTTCCATGGCTGGAATGCGTATCGGCTTTGCATGCGGCAATCCACAGCTGATCAGATTTCTGAACGATGTAAAATATTCCTTCAATTCCTACACTATGGATCGTACCACTCTGGCAACCGGTGTGGCAGCTATCCAGGACAAGGCATATTTTACAGAAACCTGTGAGAAGATCATTGCTACCAGAGAATGGGCGAAGAAAGAACTGGCTGCTCTTGGTTTCACATTCCCAGACTCTAAGACCAACTTTATCTTTGCTTCTCACAAAAGCTGTCCGGCCAAAGAGATTTTCGAGGCTCTTCGTCAGGAGCATATTTATGTAAGATACTTCCCGAAGCCGAGAATTGACAATCATTTGCGGATCACTGTAGGAACTCAGGAGGAAATGGAGAAATTAATACATTTTTTGGAAAAATATCTAAAAAATCATAAATAAGTGAAAAATATCTGTTTGAACGAAAATTCTGTTCTGGTAATTTTTTAAATACGCTCTGGGGACTGTATGAAAAATACTCCGGAACAGGAAGCTCAGAACGACAGGAGTAAATATGAAATATAAGAAATTATTGAAAAAAGCAGCTATAAGTCTGTTACTTGCCCAGTCTCTGATTTTTACAGACTTTCCCATTCAGGCAGCAGATATTGCCGGGCAAGGTATGGTCTGGACGGAAAATGCGGAAATGGAAAATGCAGGAGACACTGTATTAGCTGTGTCGTCTGATGAGATGGCTGCGGAAGAGTCTTATGTGCAGGATGATTTTTCGGCAGGTGATGATCAGTCAGGGAACGGAAGCATTTTAGATGATGACAGCCAGGCTGGCAATGGAAATGTAGAAGATGATGACAGCCAGGCTGGCAATGGAAGTACGGAAGACGATGCCGGTCAGTCGGGGAATGCCAGCTTCACAGGCATGACAGATGGAAATCCCTCCCAATCGGAAGACCTGTCAGACGGTTTCTCAGATGGAGGTACAGATGAACTTCAGGAACAATCTTCAGGTTTTGGAAGCATGGATCCGGATTCTGCCGAAGAAGAGAAAAGTGAAGATAATCTGACCGATGAGGAGCTTGAGGCTCAGCTGGAGCCGATCCGTGCGCTGGAGCCCTTAAGCTATGTAGACCCGCCAGCTGGCAATGGAAACGGTGATACAGGAAGCGTAGGTGCTGCCAGAGCTGCGTCTTATCCTGCGAAATACGATCCCCGAAGCAGTCTTTCCATCCCGGTGAGGAATCAAAAGCCTTCCAATATGTGCTGGGCATACACATTGGCTGCCAACCTGGAAATCTCATTTTTGCAGGCAGGTACAGGTTTGTTTGATTTGTCAGAAGAACATCTGGCATATTTCTTTGCCAATCGAAGGAACGATCCTCTTGGAAATACAGCCAACGACAAAAACAATATCCTCCATTCCTACAGAGATGGAGGAAATCAGACTCTGGCTGCCATTTTCCTGAGTACGTGGAGCGGTATGGCTTTGGAATCCCAGGTTCCTTATGAGACAAATGCAGATCATACCCTGGACTCTGACAAGGTGCCGTCTTCCCAAATGGCATACCAGACCACAGCCTATCTGGAAAATGCGGCGTTTACTTCTTATTCTGTAAATAATATTAAAAGCTTGATATCAGAATATGGATCTGTCTCAATGTCCTTTGGAATGTATGATACCTATTATAATCCCTATACGTATGCATACAGCTACCCAGGAAGTGCAGGCGTGAACCATGCAATAACTCTGATTGGCTGGGATGACAATTATTCCAGGGAGAATTTTAATTCTGCCAGCAATGTTACTTCAAACGGGGCATGGATCGCTAGAAACAGCTGGGGAGATGACTGGGGAGAGGCCGGTTATTTTTATATTTCTTATGAGAATAAATGCAATTATAATATTGTGGCAGCAGAAGCCACCACCAGTCCGAAGTACCGGAACAACTATTTCTATGACGGTTCCAGTGCACTGAGCAAGCTGAAGCTGTATCCTTCCGGCAGCAGTGGGATTTCCTCCATTGCCAATGTTTTTCAGGCAAAAGCCGGAAATGGGAAGGGAGAAGCCCTTGGAGAAGTGGTTCTGGCTACTTACACTGACGGAGGAAGCTACAGCATTCAGATTTATACAAATCTGAAGGATAAGAGCAATCCGGTAAGCGGAACTCCGGCATTTGCCAATCCGGTTACTTTTTATCAGGAACATGCCGGTATTTCCACAGTGGAAGTGCCTGAGGTAAATCTGATAAATGGAACCCTGTATTCGGTAGTGCTCACCAATATCGGTTCCGATACGGTGGAATACCTGTGTGAGACCAACAGTGCCTATGACTGGGTAGAATTTCAGGCAGGTCTGGAGGAGAATCAGAGCTTCTGTTACCATGAAAAAAATGGCTGGAGTGATTTTTTCAAAACAAGTCCAAGTGCCTGTGTAAGAATAAAAGCTCACACAAGAACATTGAGCAACGCAGTGAATGTAACCAGACCCGCTTCGTTCCAGGCAGCAGCCAGAGCCTATAACCAGATTAGTCTGACCTGGAGTAAAGCAGATGGAGTTTCCGGATATCAGATCTATAGAAGAACCTCCGATGGAGAGTATCAGAAGGTGAAGACAGCCTCTTGGTCAGATACCGCCTGGACAGATACGAAGGTTCAGCCGGGAATTACGTATATATACAAGATCCGTGCGTACAGTATGGTAAACGGTACTGCAAAATATTCCGATTATACTGCGGAAACTGCTGCGAAGACCGTGCTTGCCACTCCGTCTGTGTCGGTGAAGGTTTCTTCAGGACTTTACAATACAGTAAATTGGAATGAGATTTCCGGTGCAGCAGGCTATGTGGTTTACAGAAAAACGGCTTCAGGAAAATGGACGAAGCTTGCAAACATAAAGAAAGCAGCCACTACATCCTACAAAGATACAAAGATAAAATCAGCTACCATTTACGAGTATACAGTAAGGGCGTATTGTACTGTGAACAAGAAAACAGTGGCAAGCAGTTACAAGTCCAGTGGAAAGTATAAATCAGCACCCTCCAGGCAGACGGTCTCGTCGGTTTCCAATACGAAGAAAGGTCTGAAATTAAAGTGGAAGGCACAGAAGAAGTGTGATGGCTATTACATTTACAAGAAGACCGGAAGCGGAAAATATAAGCTGGCCGCTACTATTAAGAAGGGGAAAACTTCCACCTGGACAGACACGAAGGTGAAAAAAGGAAAGAAGTACCGTTATTATGTGCGTGCTTATGTAAAAGAGCCAAATGGTGTTGTAAAGGGAAAGTATAAAGCATCGGCGGCAGTTACAAGAAAGTAGGAAATCAATTACAGAAAAGAAATAGAATTTACAGTAAAGCATTGCGGAATAGAAGATAGTCTGCACATAGTAAAAACTATAAAGTTTTTTGCAGTAGGACCACCTTCGGATATTAAAAAAACGGAAGCCCATTACATGAGCTTCCGTTTTAACATTTCCGGATTAGATGAATATTTAAGTGCAGTCTCTTTTGTAATCTGGTGATTTCGATAAAGCTCCAGCAGACTGTTATCCATGGATTTCATGTCTGCCTGGGAGGAAGAGGCAATCACACCGTCAATCTGATAAATCTTGTTGTCGCGGATCATATTTCGGATGGCAGGGGTAAGCCTCATAATCTCAAAAACCGGAATATTGTGTCCATTCACATCCGGCACCAGCTGTTGGGAAATAACAGTCTGCAGAACCATGGAAAGCTGAATGGCAATCTGATGCTGCTGGCTGGGCTCGAAAACATCCATAATACGGCTGATGGTATTGGCAGCTCCGGTAGTATGAAGGCTGGAAAGAATCAGATGTCCGGTTTCAGCAGCAGTCATGGCAGTCTGGATAGTCTCGTGGTCACGCATTTCTCCAAGCAGGATCACATCCGGGCTCTGACGCAGGGTGGCACGCAGGGAAACCAGATAATTGGCAGTATCCGTACAGATCTCTCGCTGGCTAACAATACATTTGTCATGTCTGTGCAGGTATTCCAAAGGGTCTTCCAGCGTGATGATATGTCCTTCACGGCTGTGATTGATCTTGTCGATGATACAAGCCATGGTGGTAGATTTTCCGCTTCCTGCAGGACCTGTGATCAGAACCATTCCCTTGGTAAGATCAGCGGCTTCCATAACAGCCGGAGGAATGTGCAGATCCTGCGGATCAGGCAGATCAAATGCAATAATACGGATGACAGCGGCAAGAGAACCACGCTGCCGGGATGTATTTACACGAAATCTTGAAAGACCCGGGATAGCCATGGAAAAGTCATCGTCACCGGTTTCCAGCATAGGCTCTATATTCCGGTCGTGAGCAAGCTTGTAAATGATCCGGATAAATTCATCTGTCTCCGGAGGCATGAGCCGTTCTTCAAAACCATCCAGCGTACAGAGCTTTCCGTCAATTTTTACAGAAAGGGGACGACCGGCAATAATAAATATATCAGAGGCTTTTTTCTGAGTGGCAAGCTCCAGAAAAGCCTTTACTTTTTCTTCCATAAAATTATTCTCCTTTGTAGACAGACTGGCTGTTGTCCGGATTCCAGTCTGCAGTTACAACCGTATTCCAGGAGAGGATTCCGGCGATATTGCTGCTGGTCACGTCCAATCCTGCATTAATGGTATCAGAGACAGCGTTATCAGAGGCAGCGTCATCAGAGGAAGCGTTATCAGAGGCAACGTTATCAGAGGCAGCGTTATCAGAGACAACGTTATCAGAAGCAGTGGAATCAGCTGTACAGTCAGTCCAGAATACAGCAATTTTCACAGCCAGACTCTGGGTGTCGGAAAATGCTTTCACATATTCAGCAGTATGTTCCTCTGAATTCCATTCTACATTCTCCTGTGAGTTCAGATAATCGGAGACGAGCTGGTAATATGCAGTCTCTGTTTTTGCTTGCTCCTGAAATCCTTCCAATGTCTGAACCAGCTCTGAATAAAAATCAGCTGCCTCACTGCAGGCATTATAATAGGCTGAGGTCTGCTCAAGAGAAAGGCTGCTGGAGCGCAGATCTTGTCTGGAAGTACCATAGCCAAGCAAGGACAGGATCACCAGCATAAGAACTCCAAAGATTAGAAAAAGGGAAGGAATTCCAGTTGCGGAAAAAAGATGATTCTTTTCTTTCATGAATCTGCTTCCTCCTTTGTGGAAAAAACTGGAAAGCGAATTGTTTGTGTATAAAGACTGGTTTCCTCATTTGCATTCTGGAGTTTTTCAAAAGTGATCTGAACTTCTTTGACCTTGTCAGAAGCAGAGCAGACAAGCCTCATTTTATAAACCGCGCTTTCTTCGGAAGTATTCTGCCAGTGCTTGTCAAAATAATAGCAAATACTGTCCTGATCTGCAACTCCATCTGGCATCAGTGCCAGAAAATTTTGAACAGTGCCGTCAGTTCCTTCCAGAATTTCACCGGTACTGGTGATAAGCTCCTGGATATGAGAGTCCTCCCGGGCATGCACCCTTGCCATGTAGGAAGCCGCAAACAGTCTTACGCAAACACCGCAGGTCAGTCCCAGAAAAAGAAGGACAAATATCATTTCCATAAGAAAAAGCCCGGATTTGGAATGGGTAGTGATTTTTTTCATAAAAACTTCCTTTCAGCACATCATTCAGAAGTGACCTGCCCAAAATTCAGGAGCCTGCGAATCAGGCAGGAACCCCTGGATGAAGCAGAAAACTGGAACAATGTCCATCTGTGTCCGTTAATGTGATTCTGTAAAAAGTGTTTTCCAAAGTGTCAATTTGGAAATCCTGAAGCTGTGCAAGGTTGATCCCCATAGAAAGATCGGCCTGGGAATCCGATGCTGTAAAAAGCTCTTTTAAATGACTGCCATCAAAATAAATGTAAGTGCAGTAATCTTTATCCTCAATAGCTTCCTGAAAGCAAAGAACCTGTGTTCCCTGAAGCTCTGTAAGGGAGGTCATTCCGGGAATATCGTGCTGACGAAACTTGGTAGTGATGTAAGAGGCTGCTGTATAAAGGTTGTTATTAGTGTCCAGGCTTTTTACAGAGGCCTGATAGTTCCCGGCACCAAAAAGCATCAGAAATAGAAGAAACAGCACATACATTGCAAAAAGCAGCAGGGCTGCCAGTGAATCAATGCTGTGGTTCTTCCGGGTAAATCTGGAATTCATCTGGCACCTCCTTTTCTGGCATTTACCGGAAGTACGCTGATCGATGGCAGAAGATTGGATCCATTTGGAACATATTCTACCACAAATTTCTCAGAATCATAGGTAATATGGTAATCCGAAAGCAATTCATCCAGGCTCTGAGGGTATTGGCCTGTGAGGGCGTAGGTGCGGATGGCACCTCCTTCAAGTGCCTGCGTTAAAGTAACCTGTTCTTTTTCCAGGGAATCAGTCTGTGTACGTGCAATTCCAAGATAGAAGATCAGGCAGAGGACTGCAGCGAACAGGATTGGAACAATAAAGCGGAAAATCCGCCTGACACGAATGAGTCTGGTTTCAAATATATCCATTTTCACTCTCCCTTACAGCTGTTATGCGATCATTTCAGATAACAGTCCCAGCAGCGGCATCATAACAGAAAGAAGGACCAGTCCTACAAGAATTGAAAGGACGATCACAATAGTAGGTTCCAAAATTGACACAATATGGGAAACAGAGTCTGTGGATTTCTCTTCATACTGCTTAGCCAGTTTTTCCATTACTTCGTCAGATGCACCAGCCTGAAAACCAAGGGAGATCAGACGAAGCTCCATAGCCTTAAAAAGTCCGGATTCCGTGATGGCTTCTGTAAATCCATATCCTTCAGCGAGCTGCTTCTGAATGGAAGCAAGCTTTTCCCTGGTCTCAGTCTGGGAGACAACAGCGCCTGCCAGTTCCACACAAAGCTCAGGGGAAAGTCCGCTTCGGATTCCCAGGGAAATACATTGGCAAAGACGACTGTAATCCATATTTACCGGAATTTCCTTCATGCCTGGAAAACGGCAGACGATTTTGCGGATCAGTTCCTGCCCCTTTGGGTGAAGAACCAGGAAAAGGATAAAGCCGATCATCGCGGCCAGAAGAACAAGGAAGGCAGTAGAATAGTGGCTAAGTGTTTCGCCGATTCCAAGAAGGGCACCGGAGATCCCGCTTATTTCCAGTCCAAGCTGGCGGAAAACCTGGCGGAAAACCGGGAGAACCTTTACAAGAAGAATTACAATAACCGCAGTCATCATGCCCAGCATAACAAGGGGATAGGCGACTGCACTCTGGATCTGGTCTGTGATCTGAATCTCCTTCGCATAGAAAGCAGACAGACCCTTCATAACCTCATCCAGACAGCCGGTCTCTTCGCCGGTGCGGACATAGGCAGCAGCAGAAGCAGGAAAAGCACCGGATTGTTCCATGGCGTGCGCCAGAGAGCCGGATTCCTCCATGTCTTTATAAAGAAAGGTCAAAATTTCTTTGCCCCGTTCTGTCTGGCTGTCGTCATTTAAGATGGCAAGTCCCTCAATGGCGGACATTCCGGAACGTAATATGATGGAAAACTGTTCACAGAATTGGAACAGCTCCCGATTGTTTAATTTGGTAATCATATAAAGTCCTCTCTGAAAAAACATCAGGCAGATCCTGAAAAAATCCATGAACCTGCGAGGCGTTTTTCGTTGTGCTATCGGGTAAACTGCAGCGTATAATTTGCGCTGTCACCGATATAGGAATTGATAAGCTCTTCATCTTCACTGTTGGCGGTAAAGGTTGGATCCATGCGGTTCCATTTCTCCCCGTCATAGGTAATCGCCTGTTCCACCCATCCTTTTCCACGTATGTAAACATCGATCCAGGCATGCTTGATGTCACCTGCATATCCGATCTGAAGCTTACAGGGAATATCCCTGCTTCGCAGCATTGCCGTCATCAAGGCAGCATAATCAAAACAGATTCCCTTTCCGGTAGAGAGGGTTTCGTCTATGTCAGGAAGATATCCTGTCTCAACGGTGGCTGCTTTGTCCTCGTCGTAGGTGACATGCTGGGTTACATACTGGAAAACGGTGTCAATGCTTTCCTGTTCCGTGGCATCCTCTGCCAGAAGAGAAAGAGCCAGCTTGCAGGCTTCTGAGTCCGGGGTAAAATTTACATACTGGTTCGGATACAAAAACGGGAGAAATTCATTCTCCAGGGAAACCTCAAGAGCCTGGGCAAAAAGTGCGGCATACTGACTGCCGTTTACCTGCTCATAACAGGATACCTGGTAGGTGCCGCTTCCACTGGTAAACGGAATGACAGCACTTTCGCCGGAGCTTACAAAATAAGAATAAACAACGCCGTCATCCGCGGAAAGCTGGATGTTTTTGGTGGTACCATTGCTGTCACTGACAGCAGTCAGATATCCCTGACTGATATTTGAAATATCCAGTATCAGAGGTGAATATCCTATGGTGTCTGTTCCCGGAGCTTCCGGAACCAGAACCTTCAGCGGGGAAAAAACAGGCGGTTCTTCGCCGGAACCGGAGCTGCTGTTCTGACCGCAGCCTGCAGCTGGGAAAACTATTAGCAGGCAAAATAGAAATAAGCAAAGAGGAAGGGCTGAAATGTGTTTAGACATAGCGCCGCTCCTTTTTATAAGCTGATCATTCATTTTAAACACGTTCCAGGGATTTTTGAAATTCAGGAAGATCGTACCATGCTGGTGGTTCCTTCATACGAACTACGAAATGGCACAGATCAGGACGGATCCTGGCTTCCAGGTATTCCATAGGACCAAGTGAACAGTGTGCCGTTCTGGTGTTGAAAAAAATAGGAGATCCCGGTTCAATGTTGAGAATCTGTGCATCAAGGAAATCTGCTGAGCTGATGTTGATGTGTTCTTCGCCGGTTTCAAATTTAATTCCGTAGTGCTTCTGAATAAAGTAATAGAGATCTACAAGCTGTTCGCGGTAGGTATCTAAATCCGGGAAAAAATCGATACGGATATAATTTGTCTGGATTATCACAGGCTGTTCATTGGAGGAAACCACTCTTTGAAGGCGGAAGACTTCTGTTCCTTCATTAAGGTCCAACGCACTGGCGACCTGGCTGTTTGCAGGAATACGGTCAATCCAGGTTCCGCTGATGGTCAGGGCGGCATTATCCGGAAACAGAGTGTTTATGTCTATTACGTTATGAAATTTTGAGAAGCTGGTAAGCTCCCGTTCTTTGGGATTGATCACCTGTGTGCCGGCACCCTGCTTTACCTTTATGCGTTTGTCTTTAACCAAAAGGTCAATGGCATGCCGGACCGTCGTACGGCTTACCGAAAACATTTTTCCAAGCTCATCTTCTGTGGGAAGATAGGAACCTATGGGATAAACGTTATTATCTATATCGGATTTTAATTTGTTATAACATTTCTTGTATGCAGGAAGTTTTTCCATAATGTTTCCTTTCAAAATAAAGTTGTTTAGTAACCTATAGTATATATGTATCAAACAAATAAGTCAAACGATAATTGGAAAAAACAGAATCTCTTATACAAAATGCATAAAAACAGGCGAAGTATCTTGTCAAATAAAACACTTTACTAAATATAAAAAACAATGTATAGTAATGTTTATAAACATAATTACGAATTTAAAAAATAAATTAAAATAAAGGAGAAACATAATGATGAAAAAACAGGAATTTGTACCGCGAAAGATAAGCGAGAAACCACTGTATGAACTGAAATCAGTGGAAGATATTCCGGTA
>OODT01001584.1_pt1 | contig 10761 bp, 10 predicted proteins | sample 1671841 | NCBI WGS metagenome assembly OODT01 (sample SAMN06348198, study PRJEB24527) | human gut metagenome | biome: human gut; feature: ankylosing spondylitis patient; material: feces | host: Homo sapiens | place: China | collected 2015-10 | reverse complement strand
CAATGCTATGTTCTGGGTCCCGATGTGATCAGGCAGAGTACCGGTGAACATCAGAACCCAATGGATACCAGACTTAGAACCAAAGAAGAAGCAGAATATACTATAAAAATGAACCGCCTGGCGTTACGTTTTTATCCAGTCATGTATCCTGTTGTTTACCATATGCTTCAAAAAGCGGAAAAAAACAAGATAGAAAATCAGAAACAACATATGACACTTTATAGTCAGCTTCAGAAAAATATTGTCCCTTTTGGCGCCTGTCTTATTTTTACTCCATCATTTGTCGAAAAAGAAGAAAAAGCCTTTGAGCCGGAAACCCGGTTTTTCTACGAAGAATATATACTGGCGCTGCGCTGTCAGCGAAAAGGCTATAATATTGTGTATGATCCTTCCATGTCGGTGAAACATGAAAGCGGTGCAGCAACCAAGAAAAGCTATGGGACAGAAAAGAAGCGGATTCGGTTTATGATGGAGAAGACTGTGGGGGCGTGTGAGGTTTATTTGGAGATGCTGGGAGAAGAGTAAGTCTGAGAGATACTTTTTCATGTGGTTTTCTTGCGTTTTATATACATATATGATAAGATAACTTCGATTTAAAAGGACAAATATTTGAAATGATCAGGTGGAATACATGAAAAAATGGTGTGAGAAATTGAAAGGAAATTTATTTTTTGTTAGTCAGTTTGCATTGGATGATTTTAAAACAAAATATGCCGGTTCTGTGTTGGGATTTTTCTGGGCATTTGTTCAGCCGGTTATTACGGTATTAATATACTGGTTCATCTTTCAGATTGGATTCAAAAATGGAGATGTAGACGGCTATCCATTCATATTATGGCTGGTATCCGGCTTATTGCCATGGTTTTTTGTAAGTGATTCTATTACAAATGCAACTTCAAGCTTAGTAGAATACAGTTATCTTGTAAAAAAGGTTTTGTTTAATATTAATATATTGCCAGTTGCAAGAGTTGTATCTGTGTTTTTTGTACAATTATTTTTAATTGGTTTTACAGCGATATTATTTATCGTATATGGACAGATGCCAAGTGTGTATTGGTTACAGTTAGTTTATTATATTGTCTACATGCTTCTTGTATGCATTGGAATATCGTATTTCACTGCATCACTTTTTGTTTTTTTTAGGGATGTCGTTCAAATCGTATCCATTGTTCTACAGATTGTTTTCTGGATAACACCGATTGTATGGCAGATGAGTATTTTTGATGAAAAGGTACAGTGGGCACTGAACTTTAATCCTTTGTTTTATCCGGTACGAGGCTATCGTGACGCATTGATGAGTGGAAAATGCTTTTGGGAATATGGATTCGGATGGAATTTGTATTATTGGCTGATTGCGTTGGCTTTTTGTTTAATAGGAATGAGCTGCTTCAAAAAATTAAAACAGCATTTTGCTGACGTATTATAGAAGTGAGGATATTAGGAATGCAAAATTATGCAGTGAATATAGAAAATTTGAATAAAACATATCGCTTATATAATAAACCGTCTGATCGTGTAAAGGAAGCGTTAGGCTTTGGCAAGAAGCAGAGTAAAACTTTTGAGGCGCTTAAGGATGTAAGCTTCAATGTGAAAAAAGGCGAGACAGTGGGGATTATCGGAACGAATGGTGCCGGTAAATCTACTTTGCTGAAAATTGTAACCGGAGTTTTAAGTCCGACAGCAGGAAATATTCAGATAGAAGGTAAGGTTTCTGCTTTATTGGAACTTGGAGCTGGCTTTAATGAAGAATATTCTGGAATAGAAAATATATATTTGAATGGCCGTATGATGGGTTATTCACGTAAGGAAATGGATGAGCGCCTTAACGGAATCGTAGAATTTGCGGATATTGGAGACTTTATCAATCAGCCGGTGAAAACTTACTCAAGCGGTATGTTTGCACGTTTGGCTTTCGCAGTTGCGATTAATGTGGAACCAGATATTCTTATTGTAGATGAAGCACTGAGTGTTGGAGACATTTTCTTCCAGAACAAGTGTTTTAAAAAATTTGATGAGTTAAAACGAAATGGCGTTACGATTCTTTTTGTATCTCATGATATCGGAAGTGTACGCCAGATGTGTTCCAGAGTTTTATGGCTTGATCATGGTACGGTCAGAGCCTTTGGCGAAGCTGCGCATATTTGTGATATGTATATGGACGAAAAGCGAAAATCAGCAGAATATGTGGCCGGACATATTCAGGATGAAGTTGCAGGGAATGTCTTCATGGAAAAAATTGATGAAGAGAGAAAATATCCCAAGATCAGTTTTGTGGAGGATCGTTTTCACAATGACAGTGTGGCAATCCGTTCTCTGTTTTTTACAGATTCCGAAGATAAAGCGGTAAATCGACTGTACGTTGATAAAACTTATCGAACTCATGTAGTAATTGAGTGTATGAAAGATGCACCAAGCCTGATTGTTGGATTTGTGTTGGAGAATAATAAAGGACTTCCTCTGTTTGATATTAACAATTTTATTAATCAGGGCGAAGTGGTCAACGGAAAGAAAAATGACATTATTGAGATCGTGTACGAATATACATTGCCGCGTATCATGAATGGTGTTTATCTGGTAGGAGCAGCGGTAGGTCAGGGTACACAGTCTAAGCATGAAATGCTTACCTGGCTTCATGGTATTATGGAACTGGAAGTCGTAAATCAAGGTTACAATTCTTCTTATATTGAAATTCCAAGCAAGATCAGAGCCTTTTCCAATCGACAGGAAAATGTAATGTTTCTATAGAATTTGTGGGTAAAATATGGATATTGTAATTGTTACATATAATTCTGAAAAATGGATAAAAAGGTGCCTGGATTCTCTGCTGAAGGCAAAGGCACTTTCTTCAGATCTGAAGTTGTTTTTTGTGGATAATCATTCCAGTGATCAGACGGTAGAATTGCTGACTGCTTATGAAAAGAAAGACGACTTCAGCCGTTTTGAGATTATTCAGCAGGAACAGAATCAGGGTTTTGGAAATGCTAACAATCTAGGAGCATCCTTTGGAAAGGATGAAATTGTTTGCTTTTTGAACGTTGATACAGAGGTATTCGAAGATACTTTTAAGCGGCTGGAAGAGATAATTGCAGAGTCATCGAAAGAAATCGGAGCCTGGGAATTCAGACAGCTGCCATATGAGCATCCCAAAATTTATGATCCTGTTACTGGCATTACAAGTTGGATGTCCGGAGCAGCATTTGCAGTACGCAGAGAAATTTTTGAAAAACTTCAGGGGTTTGATAAAAATATTTTTATGTATGCGGAGGACGTGGATTTCAGTTGGCGTCTGAGAGCATCCGATTACAAAATTAAATATTGTCCGACTGTGAAAATAATGCATTATTCGTACGAAAGCATTGGAGCGGTGAAGCCGGCGCAGTATGTAAATTCTCTGATTAATAATCTGCTGCTGCGATATCGTTTTGGCAGCTTTTCCGATGTGATGAGAGGCTATTTTCAGTTTGCAATAGTGTTTTTTTTACATCGGGCCCCCTATCCGGGAGCAAAAAAACAATTGCTTCAGGCTTTTGCGGCACATTTTTCATGTATCTCTTCTTTTAATAATAAAAGTTATGCCAGGGCGCAGGTGGGACAGTTCCTGGAGTGGGATTATGAAATTACGCGTGACAATAAAATCCAAACACAGAAGGATTGTGAATTTTGTCCTTTGGTTTCCATTATTGTGCGAACCTGTCAGCGTGCAGAAGTTTTAAGAGAAGCGTTGATCAGCATCCGAAATCAGACGTATTCCAATATAGAGGTTATAGTGGTGGAAGATGGTGAGGCTTCTGCTGAAAAAATGATCGTAGAAGAATTTTCAGATTTGAATATCCGATATTATTCCACCGGAAAGAAAGCCGGACGTTCAGAAGCGGGAAATCTTGCATTATCGAAAGCAGCCGGGGAATATATTAATTTTCTGGACGATGATGATATCTTTTTTGCGGATCATGTAGAAACCCTGGTACAGGCTTTGGCGCAGAACAGAAAATATCTTGCAGCATATGCATTTGGATTTGAGACTCCGGTTGTTGTAGAAAGCACCTCTCCGTACAAATACCATATTAAAGCTTATAATAAGCGATATACGACTGCATTTGATGAAGTAGAGCTGTGTTATCATAATTTTATACCAATACAATGCATTATGTTCTCGAGACGTCTTTATGAAGAATTTGGGGGCTTTGACAGCTCACTGGATTATCTGGAGGACTGGGATTTATGGGTAAGGTATGCACAAAGGACAAAGTATATTTGTGTGGAAAAAACAACATCTTTGTATAGAGTTCCTTTTGAACAGAAGATTCAGAAAGAACGACAGCATCAATTAGACGAGGCATTAAAAACAGTACGAAAAAAACACGAATCCTATGAGATTCCTGTGAGTGCAGCAAGACTGGCTGTATATGGAAAAAAACGAATATGGGAGAAATAATAATGAAATTACAAATTCAATCTGTAATTTATGGAAATCAGGTAGACGCTTTGGTGAAAGCAATGAAAGCCCTTCAGCAGGCTGTAAAAGTCTATCACAGACGCGTGGGAGATCTGCAGGTGAGGCTTATTTATGGTGACTCTACACCAACTCCTGTTCTGGATGAAAAAACACAGAAAGATATCCGTGAAATGCTGAAGGCGGAAATTGAATTTGAATATAAAGTATTTGGATTTAATTCCGGAACTGCCAAAGGTCATAATCTGATGGCTGAGAATACAGATGCTGATATTATGATGATCATGAATCCAGATGTTATTTTGGAGCCAACCTGTCTGTGTAAGCTGATGGAACCTCTTAAACTGAAAGAGGTTGGAATGGTGGAGGCAAGACAGACTCCGCTGGAGCATGCAAAGGAATATAATACAAAAACAGGAGAAACGGAATGGGCATCTACTGCCTGTACTGTGTTTAAAACAGAGGTATACAATAAAATAAATGGTTTTGATGCAGAAACCTTCTTTTTATATTGTGATGACCTGGATTTTTCCTGGCGTGTGCGCTTGGCTGGTTATAAAATCATTTATATGCCATCCGCTATTGTATATCATGCTAAAAATCTGTCCTTATCAGGAACCTGGCAGCCTACATCCGCAGAAATATATTATTCTGCAGAAGCAGCCATGCTTCTTGCCTATAAATGGTCAAATCCGGAAAGGGCAGAAAAGCTTTGCCAGCAGTATCTGACTCATGGTGGTGAAAGCGAAAAAAAAGCAGCGCAGGAATATCGTAAAAGAGAAAAAGAGGGTACTTTACCCCAAATGATAGATCCAGAACATAAAATCGGAAGATTTTTAGGGGATGAATATTGTAAGATGCGATTTAAGTTTAATCACTAATTGCTTTGAGGAAATGAGTATGAATAATAAAAATAATAATAGTTGGAAAGATATTATTGGTGAATTTTCAGCGAACAGTAATGTTGGGCTGTATTTAAAAGGATTAGAGCATTTAAATACAGAAGAAAACCAGAAATTATACGAAGAGAAATATCTTCCTGTCATTCAAGGTGAAAAAAAGGAAAATTCTCCTTTTTTAAGCGTTATTATCCGTACGCAGGGAAAGAGAGAGCAGGGATTGCGCGAAGCCCTGCTGTGTCTGCAGGCGCAGGAATGCCAGGACTTTGAAATATTATTGATTGCGCATAAAGCTGATGAAGAACATGGTAAGTTGATCGAAGAAATTCTGGAAGATCAGGAAGAGAAATTCAGAAAGAAAATAAGATTCTTTCGTCTGAATGAAGGAACCAGAACAACTCCGCTGAATTATGGTTTTTCCCATGCGTGGGGCAAGTATGCAGCTGTTTTTGATGATGATGATATTCTTTTCTCAAACTGGGTAGAGGAATTTAAAAAGTGTGCAGAAGAAAACGAGGGCCGTATTCTTCATTCTTTTGCATTTGCACAGGACTGGGAAAATCTGGAAAAACTGGGATATTGTGCAGTGGCTGCTCCGTCTGCAAACTACTGTGTTCCCTTTAATTTGATCAATCAGTTATCTGTTAACAGATGCCCATTGATGACTCTGGCGTTTCCTGTAAATATTTTTCAGAAGGCAGGAATTATATTCAACGAAAGCCTTAATGTGACAGAAGATTGGGAATATTTTATGAGAACCGCTTTTTTATGCGGCGTTTCCGATATTGAAGCACCGACAGCAATCTACAGATTCTGGAAAAACATTGAAACATCTGCCACCTTGCATGATCAGGAAAATTGGGATGCAACGTATCATTCTGTACAAGAGACTTACAACAGTCAGAATATTATTCTGCCGGCAGGAAATATCAGAAGAATCATAGAGCTGTCAACAGCTGGTGCAGCTCAGAATCTTGTAAATGCCAATGGCGAAATGGTAAGTCAACTTTTCTTCAGTAAAGGTGAAAGGTTTAGCAATAATCAGGTGATTCAGGCCGTGAATAAGGCAGAAGCACCGCAATTTGACATCTGGTTTCTATTTGAAGAAAAAACAAATGATTTAACAGCAATGCGATTCGATTTATGTGAAGAAGGACTGTTTATGCTGAAAAATTTCAGTGTGGATATCTGGTTTACAAACGGAGAGAAAAAAGTACTTACGTTAGAGGATTGTGTACATAACGGCCTGGAGACGAAAGAGGGAGTATTTTTCATTAACTCAGATCCGGAAATCGTGTGGGAACTTAAAGATGAAAGACTGCTCGATGTTGTGAATGTGAAAGGGGAATTTGAACGGCGGGTGAAAACCAAAGGATGGGTGAATACGCTGCTGAATATTTTCCCATTGAAAAAATGTTTTAAAAAGAGAAAACTACATAACAAAGGGTATTTTTAGATCAGGAGGGTAAGATAATGAAAGTATTGGTAACTGGTGCTGCTGGCTATATGGGAAAATATGTAGTAAAAGAATTGTTGGGAAAAGGTCATGAGGTTTATGCAATTGACTTTAACCATAAGGAAATTGACTCAAGAGCTGAAATTCTGGATGTGGATATATTTTCCGGTGATGACAGAATTTATGAAAAGGTAAAATGTCCTGATTTATGTATTCATTTAGCATGGCAGGATGGATTTGTGCATAATTCACCAAAGCATATGGAAAACTTATCAAAGCATTTTACATTTCTGAAGAATTTAATTGATGGCGGCTGCAAAAGAATCGCAGTTATGGGAACCATGCATGAGATTGGATTCTGGGAAGGTGCAGTGGATGAAAATACTCCGTGTAATCCATTATCACAGTATGGTATTGCAAAAAATGCATTGAGACAGTCTCTTTTACTGCTAACCCAGAATTCAGATGTGAAGATTTACTGGTTAAGAGCATATTACATTCTGGGAGATGACAGACGAAACAGTTCTATTTTCACAAAGCTGCTTCAGGCAGTAGAAGATGGAAAAGAAGAATTTCCATTTACTTCAGGTGAAAACAAATATGATTTCATTGACATAAAAGATCTTGCAATGGAAATCGTAGCTGCAAGCACACAGGATGAAATTACTGGAATTATAAATGTCTGCACAGGAAATCCAGTTGCTCTGAAAGATAAGGTGGAAGCATTCATTAAAGAAAAGGGACTTCCGATTAAATTGAAATATGGAGCATTTCCTGACAGACCTTATGATTCCAAGATTATTTATGGCGATAGCACGAAAATAAATAAAATTTTAATGACAACAGGGAAATAACATTATAAAAGGATGTGATCGTGTGGAATTCGGAAATGGAAAAAAGAATCAGTTAGTATGGCGCTCGTCTGAAAACAGATATCATAATGAGGAATTCAAAGTGAATGAAGATAATGACAATGTAAATGTTGCGATACTTGCACGCCAGGTAAATGCAGAAAGTACAGTGCTTGATATTGGCTGCGGTGAGGGCAAATTTGGTGCTATGCTACTGAATAAAAAATGCCAATTATATGGAATCGATATTGATTCAGAAGCATGTCGAAATGCATCGGAAAAATATAAATATAATAAGATATTCTGCACAAATATTGAAGCGCCTGATTATGCGGATGAAGGATTTGCAGAATTAGAAAGTCTGTCTTTTGAATTTGACTATATTGCCTTGATCGACATTCTTGAACATGTAATAAATCCTACAAGGGTTATTGAAAACTCAGTCAGATACTTGAAAGATAAAGGGAAAATCCTGATCAGTGTTCCAAATGTGAATAATGCAGATATATTTTTAAATTTGCTTAATGATCATTTAATTATCGCGAAGCGGGTGTGCTGGATAATACACACACGAAATATTTTACCAGACATTCTTTTATTGAGTGGATCGAAGATATTAATAGTACAGCAGACTTTGCACTGGATTGTGAATATATAGGAAGTACTTTCGGGGAAACCGAGTTTATGCAGGAAGTGGAGAAAAAGTATCCAAACGTGTATGAACTGATTCAGTTAAATCCATGGTTTAATGCGATTCAGCATTTGTTTGTACTGACCTATTATAAAAACAAAAAAGAGGCAAACACCAATCATCTAGAAGGACTTTTACAGGAAAAGGGTAATAATCTTGTAGGAAAGCTGAATCAGGTGCTTGATTTTTCAGGGGCAGATTTGCAGGAAAAGGATTTTTCAATGCTTCCAAATGAGAGAAGAACTTTAAAAGAGCAAGTCTTTGTATCAGAAGAAGGATGGAAAAAGTGTGCAGATGAGTTAAAGAAAGCGAAAGCCTTTGAGGAAAAAAATCAGAGAGACATTGATGAATTAAAGCAAGCATTAGAGCAATCGCAGCAAATGGTGAGTGAAAAAAATGCGGAGCTTAAAAATGTAGAGGATAAATTGGCGCAAAGTACAGCCGCACTGGAAGAAACTCGTGTTGAGTGGAAAAAGTGTGCAGGGGCATTGGAAGAAACCCGTACCGAATGGAAAGAATGTGCGGAAGCATTGGAAAATGCGAAAAAAGGCTGGGGAGAATGCGCGGAAGCATTAGAAAATGCGAAAAAAGGCTGGAAAGAATGTGCGGAAGCGTTAGAAAGTGCGAAAAAAGGCTGGAAAGAATGTGCGGATGCATTAGAACAGGAAAGAAAATCAAAGTGATGTATCCACATAAGTGAAATATAAGAGGAAATGGAGAAAGAAATTATTTAATGGCGAGGGAGAAAAGAGACAATAATTTTAATATCATTAGGTTTGTTGCTGCAATAATGGTTATGGCTGGACATATGGCATATATTGGTGGCTATACCCTTCCTACATTATGGGGAGAAGGAATTCAGGCGCTCGGAGTAAAAATCTTCTTTTTGATTGGTGGATTTCTTATTGCGAAAAGCTGGGAATCAGATTCTAATCCGGTACGGTATATGACGAAAAGAGTTTTTAGAATTTTTCCTGCGCTTATTGCATTTACATTAGTTGCTGCTTATGTGATTGGACCAATCCTGTCAACACTCACAATCAACGAATATTTTCAGTCACCACTGGTTAGAAATTATCTGCGAAATATATTGTTATTTCCAGCATATTCACTGCCGGGAGTGTTTGAAACAAATCCATATCCCAATGCAGTAAATGGTTCATTATGGACTCTGCCTATAGAATTCGCAATGTATATTTTGGTTCCGATTATTTTGATTCTTGCAGGAAAAAAAAAGGAGAAGAGATATTCTTTTGCTTTTGTTTCTGTGATTACCGTTGTATTATGTTGTCTACAAATGGTAAAACTTTTGTATCATCCTGAATGGCGTTGTGTCATATATGGGACAGATATATGGGCTGCGATGGAACTGATTCCGTGGTATCTGATTGGAGTGTTATTCACTTTTCCATGTATGCAGAAATTGTTAAATATTCAAGTAAGTATTTTGGCAGCCTTCCTGTTGTCCTGTCTGAACCCAGGATCGCTTACCTTTTGTATATTAAAATATGTGACATTTTCATATACAATATTCTCCTTTGCATTGGTGGAAAAACCGACCTTTGCAAAATGCTTTTCGCAGGCTGATATATCATATGGATTATATTTATATGGTTTTTTTGTGCAGCAGATCATAGTATATCTGTTTAATAAAAGCAGCATTGTAATAGGAGAAATTTGGTTGTTGGTATTTTGTATTGGCATTACATGCATAATAGCGCTGCTTTCTTTTTTATGCGTAGAAAAGCCGATGCAGCAGCTAAGCAAGAAAATATTGGCCAGATTATAGAAAATGCATAATTATATTAGACTTTTGTTCGTCGATTATCTATGTAAAAGCTATATAGTAATCGACGCTGGTTATTATGGATAGCTCTGTAAATCTTGGAAGTAGTACACGTTTTCCCATATTTACATGAATTAGAATACAATGCTGATATGGAATAATTTGATTAATTATACGATAGGGGTTGGAATGATAATTGAAGAATGTAATTTGACATTTGATCCCGATATGCTGGTGAATATCAACTCGTATAGAGAATATCATCCCAAAGAACATTTTTCCACTCTTGCCCGCCGATTACCAATGTAGTAAAATAAACCTACATGGTAATCGGCGGTTTGTTATTATGGAGGGGTTATTTCATGGGCAGATTTGTAAATCTTGGCAATAACGCGTTTCAGACTGCACTTACTATTTATAGTCACAAATTTATTATATGCAACGTATTCAATGAATTGATGTTGCAAAATGTTTTGGAATGTTTTTTATTTATTTAGGACACTATGGAGTTGTGACAGGAAATGCATATAATTGGGTTTTTAGTTTTCACGTATGTTTATTTTTTTATTTGTCTGGATGCCTTGAAAATTTTAATCATAAAACAATATTAGAAAATATTCAAAAA
>OODT01001573.1_pt1 | contig 10892 bp, 9 predicted proteins | sample 1671841 | NCBI WGS metagenome assembly OODT01 (sample SAMN06348198, study PRJEB24527) | human gut metagenome | biome: human gut; feature: ankylosing spondylitis patient; material: feces | host: Homo sapiens | place: China | collected 2015-10 | reverse complement strand
CGGATAAAATAACTTAAATTACTTGACATTTAAGTAATTATATGAGAAAATTTAAGTAAATTTAAATAGTGAAATATGTCAATGCAATATTTTGCGGAAATGGGGAAGAAATGGACTTTAAAAAAGAATATGAAAAATGGTGTACTGATGAATATTTTGACGATGAGACAAAGAAAGAACTTCTTGCGATAAGGGATGATGAGGAAGAGATAAAGGACAGATTTTATCGCAGGCTTGAGTTTGGAACGGGCGGACTCAGAGGAGTAATCGGTACAGGAACAAACAGAATGAACATATACACGGTAAGACAGGCTACACAGGGTCTTGCCAACTACATAATAAGTCAGGACGGACAGGAAAAAGGTGTTGCCATCGCTTTTGATTCAAGGATAATGTCCCCTGAATTTGCAAAAGAAGCTGCATCCTGCCTTAGTGCAAATGGGATAAAGGTATATTTATTTGAGTCGTTAAGACCAACACCTGAACTTTCGTTTTCAGTAAGGAAATTGGGCTGCATAGCAGGAATTGTAATAACGGCAAGCCACAATCCGAGAGAGTACAACGGATATAAAGTATATTGGGAGGACGGTGCACAGATAACTCCGCCACATGATAAAAATATACTTGCAGAGGTTGCGAAGGTCAATGACTATGAGCAGATGAAAACGATGGATTATGATAAAGCTGTAACTGATGGTTTCATCAAAGTTATCGGAAAAGAGATTGACGATGCCTATATCGCTGAACTTAAAAAACAGAATATCCATCCGGAAGCTATTACAAAGGTTGCAAAGGACATAAAGATAGTTTATACACCACTTCATGGAACAGGAAATATTCCTGTACGAAGAGTGCTTGCAGAACTTGGCTTTGAAAATGTCTATGTTGTAGAAAAACAGGAAAAGCCTGACGGGAATTTTCCAACTGTTGCTTATCCGAATCCTGAGGACAGCAAGGCTTGGACGCTCGCACTTGAACTTGCAAAAGAAAAAGATGCAGACATTGTTCTTGCGACAGACCCTGATGCAGACAGACTTGGTGTTTATGCTAAGGACGAAAAGACAGGCGAATATGTAAGCTTTACGGGAAATATGTCCGGCTCGCTTATTGCGGAGTATATCTTAAGGGAAAAGAAAGAAAAAGGAGAACTCCCTGAAAATGCTGCCATAGTTGAGACTATCGTTACAACAGATATGCTTAAGGCAGTCGCTGAGAAATACGGTGTAAAGCTTATGGAAGTGCTTACGGGATTTAAGTTTATCGGCGAGCAGATAAAACTTTTCGAGCAGAATAATTCATACGAGTACATATTCGGAATGGAAGAAAGCTACGGTTGTCTTGCAGGAACATATGCAAGGGATAAGGATGCCTGTGTTGCTGTTATGATGCTTTGTGAAGTTGCAGCATATTACAAACTTAAAGGTATGACACTCTGTGATGCAATGCAGGATATGTATAAGGAATATGGTTATTATAAAGAGGGACTTTTTACTATCACCAAGAAAGGCATAGACGGAGCGGAACAGATTGAGAACATGATGCGTGAAAAGAGAGAAAATCCGGCAACGGTTATGGGTGGATTTAAGGTGCTCAAAATGCGTGACTACCAGAGTGACGAAGTTAAGGATATGGTTACGGGTGAGACAGGCACGACCGGACTTCCAAAATCAAATGTATTGTATTATGAACTTGAAAACAACGCATGGTGCTGTGTTCGTCCGTCAGGAACAGAGCCTAAGATTAAATTCTACTACGGTGTAAAGGGTGAGAGTCTCGAAGATGCCGAGAAAAAACTTGAAGCCATAAAAGAAGATTTGATATAGACTAAGTTGAAAGAAAAATCGTTTTTTTGACTGAAGATAAGAGAAAAAAACTCAGAGAAAAGACATTTTTAGCTGAAAATAAATTTATATAGAATGGAGAATGTTATGATAGTTTTTGACGGAAAAGAAAATATATTTAAGATTGATACTGAAAATAACAGTTATGTGATGGGTATAATTGATGAAAAATACCTTGTACATATCTATTATGGAAAGAAACTTTCGGGCACGCATCTTGCGTATCTGCTCGATATGGATCAGGAGTATCTCAACGATATTCATATAAATTATGGAGAAAAATCATCATTCCTTGACAGACTTCCTATGGAATATCCGACGGCGGGCATGGGAGATTTCAGGCAGAGCTGCATAGAAGCTGCTGACACTATCGGAAAGACAGGTGTTGAACTTTTCTATGACTCATATAAGATAATTGTCGGAAAGCCAGCACTTGATGGACTTCCGGCAACATTTGGCGATGGTGCACAGACGCTTTGCATCACATTGAAAGACGATGTGTTAAAGCTTGAGGTGGAACTAAGATATTCTGTCTTTGAGGGCAACGATGCGGTGATTAGAAGTGCTGTTATAACAAATTATGGTGATAAGCCGTTATATATCGAAAAAGTATTATCTGCGTGTCTTGAACTTGGATATGAGCCGCATGACTACATAACGCTTCACGGTTCATGGGCAAGGGAGAGGAGGATAGACAGACAGAGGGTCGGATTTGGCTGTCACAGTGTTGAATCATCACGCGGTATATCAAGCCATCAGGAGCATCCTTTTATGGCTGTTGTATCAGAGGGGGCAACGCAGGAAACAGGTGATGTATATGCAATGAACTTTGTGTATTCAGGAAACTTTGTGTCATTTGTGGAAAAGGCACAATTTGGAACGCAGCGTTTTGGAATGGGTATAAATCCAAACGGATTCTGCTGGAAACTTGAAGCAGGTGAAAGTTTTGCCGCACCTGAGGTTGTTACCGTCTATTCTGATGCAGGTCTTGACAAGATGACATCGACATTCCATGACCTATATAGAGAACACCTTATCAGAAAGTCATGGGTCTACAGTGAAAGACCTGTACTTATAAATAACTGGGAGGGAACATATTTCGATTTTGATGAAAAGAAGATATTCGACATAGCAAAAGAAGCATCAAAGCACGGAATAGAAATGCTTGTTCTGGATGACGGCTGGTTTGGAAAAAGAAATGATGATAGGACAAGTCTCGGTGATTGGGTTGTAAACGAAGATAAGTTAAAAGGCGGTTTAAGGAAACTTGTCAACAATATAAATTCACTTGGTATGAAATTTGGAATATGGTTTGAGCCTGAAATGATTTCTCCTGAGTCAGAACTTTACAAAAAACATCCTGACTGGGCTGTGCATATCGAGGGCAGAGAGCCGGGGCAGGTCAGAAACCAGCTTATACTTGACCTCAGTAACAGAGAGGTTGTTGAATATGTATATGAGTCTGTTGCTAGGATTTTGCGTTCAGCGAATATTGAGTATGTAAAATGGGATATGAACCGTCCGTTTACTGATGTTGGAAGTAATGTACTTGACGCTGACAGACAGGGCGAGATAATGCATAGGCACACACTTGCGGTATATGAGCTTCAGGGAAGACTCTTAAAAGAATTTCCATATCTTCTTCTCGAAAACTGTTCAAGCGGTGGAGCGAGATTTGATCCGGGAATGTTGTATTTCAGTCCTCAGATATGGTGCTCGGATGATACCGATGCGATAGAGAGACTTGCCATTCAGGAGAGCACGGCACTTATGTATCCGCTTTCAGTTATAGGTGCTCATGTGTCGGACTGCCCTAATCATACAGTCGGCAGGGTCACACCGTTTGAGACTAGAGGTGTTATTGCGATGGCGGGAACTTTTGGCTATGAGCTTGATGTGACAAAGATACCTGAAAAGGACAGGAATATGATAGCTTCACAGGTAGAGACTTACAAAAAGTATTGTCCGCTTATACAGACGGGAGATTATTACCGTATAGCATCATACCAGAGCAACCATTATTTTGATTGCTATGAGATAGTTTCAAAGGATAAAAGTGAAGCGATAGTTGTGTTTGTTCAGGTGCTCGCACAGCCAAATATGCACAGCAGATGTGTGAAACTTAAAGGACTTGATTTTTCGGCAAAATATGAGACAGATGGAAAGGTCTATGACGCAGATGCACTTATGAATGGCGGATTTATCATAAAAAGACCGTGGGGAGATTTTAAGGCCGAGATAATCCATTTGCAAAAATGCAGAGACTAATAATCATTACCATTCACTCGCAGGCATGACACCAACTGTCATGCCATGTGCAGTGATTGAAATGTGCTAGATTGACAATTTGCTTAAATTATGGTATTTTTTAAGTTAAAGTTAATATGGTCATGTGCTTACAGAGGAGGCATGAAGAATGGCGGCAGATATAAAAGAAGTTTTGAAACCTGACAATAAAGTTGCCCGTATTCTCACAAGGGTATGTGATATGGCAGTCTTAAACATAGTCTGGCTGCTCACGAGCGTTTTTCTTGTGACGATAGGTCCGTCAACCGTTGCCCTATACATCGTTATCGAAAAGATGCGTTCCAATACGGAACAAGGCATAGTAAGAACTTATTTTAATGCTTTTAAAGCAGAATTTAAGAACGGTATGTTTTTATCGCTTACATTCTGGCTGTTTTTTGGAGTATTGTTTTTGGATATGTATCTTTTACATAAAGCACCAGGAAGCTTTAATTCCGTGATGTACGGCGGATGCATTACGCTCCTTGTGTTTGGAGTTGCAATGTTTGTGTATGTGTTTGAACTTGCAGCCATATTTGAAAACACGATAAAGGGATATTTTTTGGCAGCATTTAAACTTGTGGTATGTAATCTTCCTTTAAGTGTATTGGTTATATGTGTAAATGTCTGCATACCGTTGTTGTTTTTCTTTTTGCCAGGTGTCATATCAAAATTTGCGGCATTGATACTGATATTTGGAGGCTCGTCTGTTGCATATGTATCATCATATTTGCTCGGAGGCGTTATGGAAGGACTTAAGGCAAAAGCTTAGTTGCCGGTCGCATCATTTATGGTGTGGACAGGAAAAATCATAGCAATTGGAGGAAAAAGAAATGGCAAAGGCAGTAAAGTTATCTGATATTGCTGCAAAAATCGGTGTCAGTACGGTTACGGTCTCAAAGGCTTTATCCGGTCAGAAAGGTATGAGTGATGAATTAAGAGACAGGATAGTTGCACTTGCTGATGAGATGGGATATGTCAAGAGAGTGCAGAACAAAGAAAAAGAGGCAGGAAAAAGTTACAATCTCGGTGTTATCGTTGCCGAGCGATATATAGTGGAAAAACAGTCATTTTATTGGAACATATATCAGGAAATATCGCAGCGTGCCATTAAAAAAAAGTGCTTTGCGATGATAGAGATAGTTGAATATTCACAGGAAAATGACTGTATCATGCCGATGTTACTATCTGAAAATAAAGTTGATGGGATAATCGTTATGGGTGCTTTTGGAAAGAAATATATGAATGCCGTTAAGGGGTGGACAAAGAATTTTCCGGTTCTTTATTTTGATACGACTGACGGTGATGAAGCTGGGGATTATGTTGTCAGCAATAACCTTTACGGAGGATATAATATGACAAATTATCTTCTTGACAGGGGGCATAAAAAGATTGGCTTTGTAGGTACAAGGCTTATGACACCAAGTATTGATGACAGATTTTTCGGCTATCTTAAGGCACTTATGGAAAGAGGGATTAAGTACCGTGCGGATTGGATCATTGACGATAGAGATAATATTTATGGCAAGATGAATTATGATAGGCAGTTTATTCTGCCAAAAGAAGTTCCAACGGCATTTTTTTGCAACTGTGATAAAGCGGCGAGTCTTATTATAAGAAAACTTGAAGAAGCCGGTTATTCAGTTCCAGGCGATGTTTCGGTTGTTGGTTTTGATAATTTTGAGTACGACCAGGAGGCTGATATAGGCATCACGACATATGAGATAAACATAGGAGAGATGGCAAAAAGGGCTGTTCATATAATGCTCCACAAAATGCAGAATGCATTGTATTCAGCGGGAGTTTTTTCAATACAGGGTAAGATAATAGAGCGTGAGAGCGTTAAGAAAATAGGAAAGAGCGTTCCTTATGCCAAGTGATTTGAGCTGTTGTGAATATACGAAATACAGGTATAGTGATTAAGCTTTTGTGACTTAATTATTACGGGCAATAAAAATTGTATTATTCATTTTTTAAGAAAGTGGGTGCACCTTTGCGGAATGAAAGTCGGCAAAAGCATCTATATCGCAGTCATTACTTTCGTTTAGAAATCAGCTTAATTCAGGGGGATTTACTTACGGGTGTTAAACTTGAGCAGGGAGGAACAATCAGGATAGAAAAAAGTTTGATGATGATATAGTGTATCTTCCGGGGGAAATAACAAGAGCAGGCAAAAATACAAAAATAATTCTTCTGGGAGATCCTGACCAGATAGATAAACCGTTTCTTGATGAGAGGACAAATGTGTTAAGTTATGCGGCAAAGCATATGCAGGGAAGTCCGCTTTGCTGGCAGATATCAATGTCTGCAGATGAATGTGTGAGGTCAGAACTTGCTCAGGATGCGATAATGAGATTGTAATTTTTGATAAGAGGTTAATTGATGCAGGGACAGATGAGTTTTTATCTGTTCCTGCTATTTGTTTGAAAAATAAAAGGTGATGCATATTTTTACAGAATTAATGTTTTAGCATAAATTGATCGGAAATTGCGTCAAATAAAATCTTTAAGGATTCATTCCTATGGAATATTGGAACTTTTATGAATTTGACAAAATATTTTTTGTAAGTTAGTATAGGGGTATTATTTATGTCAGCGGTGGTAACTGACTTTAATTTAAGGTTGGCGGCTCTGGTGATGGTTGAGTGCAATATAATTTTTTTTGAGACTCTCTGATTACGGGAGGTTGTTGGAAATGGGGATGTTATGTTTTTGTTTAGAGATTTTTTTGGATTTGGAAAAAGAATTAAATGTATTATAGTAATAGTATTGATTTGCATTCTTGTATTGGGTGGGATTTTGTTGAAAGTTCATTTTGCAAAGAAAGCAGAACCAAAAGTTTCCTATTCTAATGTATATTCTGAAAAGGTGAAAGGTATTAGTGAACTTGCAGTGCTCAGTACGACATATAGTGGTATTACTGAGGTGAGGAATAAGTGGTTTATAGATGTCCTTGATGAGGTTGCACTAATGGAGTATAAGGCTGAGGTGAAAGTCGGGGTTGACCTTTCTAAAGCGAAAGTTAAGGTTGATGATGATAAAAGGACGATAGATATTAAACTTCCGGCAGCAGATACGGTTGATATAAACATATTAAAAAGTAGCATTAAATGGGATGAGGTTTCGTGGAATAAATTAGAGGGAAAGCAGTTTGTCATGCAGGGACTTAAACAGGCAGAAAGTGAATGTAGGGAAAAAACTGATAAGACAGATATGGTAAAAAAAGCTAATATGAGAGCTAAAAAGCTTGTTGAGGATATGTTTGAGGGGGCAAAAAAATGTAGAAAACCATATAAAGTAAGTGTATCTGTTGACGGTGACGAGTATATAAATATAAATGTAAATGTAAATGTTTCAGATGGTGGGCAGGAATGACGCATTGTGAAGAGTGACTTTTTGAGGTAGTGTTTAGATTTGTTAAAACTGTATTATCAGGAATGACAAATGCAAAAGAATAGTATATAGATGGGATTTGGTGAGTTATGGAATCTGTAAAGAAAATTATGGATAGGTTAAAAAAAGCTGTTCATGATAAAAAAGAAAGAAATATGAATAAAAGAAACGCATATGATGGAAGAGAAAACAATGCCGTCAAGACTGGCAGTCTGTGGCACCATGGAATAACAGTCAGGACGATAGCCATAACAGTTGCAGTTATGTGTGTTGCATTTATAATACTTTATATAAAAATAAATATTGACAACAGGGATAAGTTAAGTGATGTTGTTACTGAGAGTTTTATAAGCGGACAGCTTAATGAATTAAATGAACTTGCGGTTTCAAAAGTTATATATGATGGTGTAGTAAAGATGGAAGATAAGAGCGGATTTTTTAATAAAGAGTTTTATATCAAATATACCGGTTATGTGAAATCGTATGTAGATATGTCAAAAGCAGAAATTAAGATTGATGATAAAAAAAGAAAAATAAGCGTTTCACTGCCCCATGCAGTTGTAGGAGAACCAAATATTGGGGCTGATTATCAGATTTATGACACTTCATGGATAAAGTCTGACAGTTTGGAGGCAGCCACAAAAGCACTTAAAAGAGCTGAAGAGGACTGCAGGAAAAAAGTTGATGAAAAGACAATGATAGAAACATCAGATGGATATGCAAAAGAAGCTGTTGAAAATTTTCTGTCCTCATTTAAAGATGTAACCAAGCCGTACACTTTTGAGGTGAAATTCATATAAAAACATGATACAGGAAACGGAAATATGCGTCATATGACATCGTTTGATTTAAAAGATATTTTAAACATACCATAATAATTAAAAATACATTACCATAATTAAGATGTGTTTCGTTCGATTTAACATTGGATGAAAAATCTCATTGTGGTGATGTATTTTTTTACTCTTTTTTCTGAGTTTGTGATATAATAGCTTAAAATACTACTAAGTCTGTAGTGTTTATAGAATATTAAAAGGACAGGAGGAGCCGTGTTGATTTATGATTACTGTTTTATATATGGTGCGGCTTGCGTAGGTAAGAAAGTCATGCTCAGAGTTACGAAGAAAAAATTGACAGAGTCGATAAATATATGCGGCAAAAAAGATTATGAAAGATTATACAATTAATACAAATTGTGTTCAGGCGGGATATACACCCGGAAACGGAGAACCAAGACAGATACCTATTTATCAGTCAACGACATTTAAATATGATACAAGTGAAGATATGGGGAAGTTGTTTGACCTTGAAGCAGAGGGATATTTTTATTCAAGGCTTCAAAATCCTACAAATGACCTTGTTGCAGCAAAGATAGCAAAACTTGAGGGCGGCACGGCAGGTATGCTCACTTCGTCAGGTCAGGCAGCAAACTTCTTTGCGATGTTTAATATTTGTGAAGCAGGAAGTCATATTGTTTCATCATCTTCTATATATGGCGGAACATTTAATCTGCTTGCGGTTACGATGAAAAAAATGGGAATAGATGTTACATTTGTTGACCCGGACTGTACCGATGAGGAGCTTAATGCCGCATTTAAGGAAAATACACGGGTTGTATTTGGAGAGTCGATAGCAAATCCGGCACTTACAGTGCTTGATATTGAGAAATTTGCAAAAGCTGCACACGAGCATGGAGTACCTCTTATCGTTGATAATACCTTTCCGACTCCGGTTAATTTAAGACCTATCGAGTGGGGAGCAGATATAGTGACACATTCTACAACAAAATATATGGACGGTCATGGTGCGGCAGTCGGAGGTGCTATCGTAGACAGCGGTAAATTTGACTGGATGGCACATGCAGATAAATATCCGGGGCTTTGCACACCTGATGAGTCATATCATGGAATCACATATGCCGAGAAATTTGGAAAAGAAGGTGCATTTATTACGAAATGTACGGCACAACTTATGAGAGATTTGGGTTGTATTCAGTCACCGCAGAGTGCATTTATATTAAATCTCGGTCTTGAATCACTTCATGTGCGTATGCCAAGACATGTTGAAAATGGACAGGCGGTTGCTGAGTTCCTTGAAAAGCATGATAAAGTAGAATATGTAAATTATCCAACACTTCCTTCAAATAAATATTATGAGCTTGCTAAGAAGTATATTCCAAACGGAGGATGTGGCGTAGTATCATTTGAGGTAAAAGGCGGCAGAGCGGCAGCAGAGAGATTTATGAAAAATCTTAAACTCGCAGCCATAGAAACTCATGTTGCCGATGCGAGAACCTGTTGTCTTAACCCTGCAACATCAACGCACAGACAGATGAATGACGAGCAGTTAAAAGAAGCAGGAATATCGGCAGGACTTATAAGAATATCATGCGGTCTTGAAGATAAAGCTGACCTTATAGCGGATATAGAGCAGGCATTGGCAGCAGTGTAGGAGCCTCTAATGACTGCTTTACATCAAGCTGCTTCAATGTTAATATATAGCTTATAAAGAGGATGTTCGCAATCCTCTCAGTTACTTGATTGGATAGTGTTAAGTGCTGAGTTTGGATTGCGAAAATAAACAGGAGGGGTGCATATGGCAAAGGTTATAAGTATAGGAAATCAGAGTTTTGAGTCAATACGAGAAAAAGATAATTTTTATATAGACAAGACAAATTTTATAAGAGAATGGTGGGATAATGACGATACAGTAACACTTATAACACGCCCACGCCGATTCGGAAAAACATTGAACATGAGTATGCTTGAATGTTTTTTCTCAAACAAATACAAGGACAGAGGCGATTTATTTGAGGGGCTTGAAATATGGAACGATGAAAAATATCGCAAATTGCAGGGGATATATCCGGTGATATTTCTTAGTTTTGCGGGAATTAAGGGAAATACATTTGAATTATCCAAAAAACAGATATACGATAAAATTATTGAATTGTATGAAAGTAATAGATTTTTGCTTAAGTCAGATTGTATGAGTGATACGGAAAAAGCAAGATATATATCATTTTTAGAGAAACCAATGGAAGAAGATGCGTCATTTAAATTAAATGAATTATCAAATTATCTCAGCCGTTATTACGGTAAAAAAGTAATCATACTTCTTGATGAATACGACACACCTATGCAGGAAGCATATGTAAATGGATATTGGGAGGAACTTGTAGCATTTACAAGAAGTCTTTTTAATTCTACTTTTAAGACAAACCCATATTTAGAGCGAGCAATAATGACAGGAATTACGAGAGTATCTAAAGAAAGCATTTTTAGTGACCTCAATAATCTTGAAATAGTCACGACATTGTCAACAAAATATGAAACTTCATTTGGTTTTACAGAAAAAGACTTCTTGTAAATGC
>OODT01001562.1_pt1 | contig 10964 bp, 9 predicted proteins | sample 1671841 | NCBI WGS metagenome assembly OODT01 (sample SAMN06348198, study PRJEB24527) | human gut metagenome | biome: human gut; feature: ankylosing spondylitis patient; material: feces | host: Homo sapiens | place: China | collected 2015-10 | reverse complement strand
GCGACTTCTTTAAAGAATTCAAAAAATTTGATTTTTCTGGTTTAGATGCCGACTTAATCAATCAAAAACTTGTTGCACATAATCTACATAATGATCAATTCCTACAAAAATTTGTGGTATCTCCCCAAAAATAAACCCGATTGCCTATAAAACAGCCTGGAAGTTAATTGAGACAAATATTTTGGTGAACTTATCTTTAATCTAAAGCAAATTGATAAAACTTTACACCGCAAGGCCTCTACAGATCATTTTTCTGCAACATAAGACAGTTAAAACCGTTTATTTCTTTGAAATAAACGGTTTTTCTTTACTTTTAGGTATATCCTCAGGCACCTGATTTTGGGGGCTATGATAGAAAAAAGAGCAGCAATTGAAGTGCCCCCAAAAAGTTAGACTGGTTCCGTCAAGATTTATGCGCAAAATTATTTGCAGGCTCTGGCTGAGTGAAGTCAGCCGGCAATGAAGGCGTCGTCCAGCGCCGTCTCCAAGTGCTTCAGGTTCATATATTTTTTGTTGCCCCACTACGTGCCCGCTACATGGCGAAGCCGGGCCCAGACCAGCATCAGAGCAGAGTTGCCGTCAGGGAACGTTCCCACCACGCGGGTTCTGCGGCGGATCTCCCGATTCAGCAGCTCAATCACGTTATTGGTACGGATGCGCGTCCAATGCTCGCTAGGATAATCGCAGTAGGTCAGCGTTTCCTCGATGCCGTCCTCGACCTTCTTGGCAGCTTCCTTCAGCTTCATGGCGCGCAGTTCGGCAACGACTGCATAAATCGCTACGAGAGCTCCATCTGCACAAAGTTTTAGCCCCACCTTTACCGGAGTTTCAACTCCACTCTGCCGCATTAGAGCGCCAAAGCCTTTATAATGAATATGCACGGCAACTGCTGTGACATATTTATCTGGAGGTTTTGAAATGACAGACTATTTAAAAATCCTGCAGCTGGACTATCTCGACTACAGTCAGCGGAGAATCGCAGACAGCGCACGCTGTTCACGCCATACTATTCGTAAGGTATTAGAGGTAACAAGCAAAGCCAATATCCACTGGCCCCTTGACAAGGACATTACTAACGCCGAGCTGGAGCGAATTCTTTTCCCAGACAAGTACCAGAAAATCAGCACTTACGTTGAACCGGATTATCCGTATATCCACCGTGCGCTCGCAAAGCCCGGCGTTACGCTGACGCTTCTTTGGGAAGAATACTGCCACAAATGTTATGAAAGCGGCCGCACGCCGTACATGAGCACTCAGTTCGGCGACAAATACCGCAAATGGGCACATATCACCAAGGCAACCATGCGCATTCAGCATAAACCGGGAGATGCAATCCAGGTTGACTGGGCCGGAGATACAATCCTGGTATACGATTCGGTTACTGGAGCACAAAGCGTGGCTTATCTGTTCGTAGCGGTGCTCCCGTGCAGCTGTTATGTCTATGCAGAAGCCTGCGACGACATGAAAACAGAGAACTGGCTGAACTGTCATGTTCATGCGTTCAACTATTTCGGCGGCGCGGCAAGGCTGCTCGTCCCGGACAACTGCAAGACTGCAACAACGTCTAACACCCGTTATGAAACCGTACTGAATCGCAGTTACCAGGAACTTGCCGAGTATTTGGGTACCGCAATCGTACCGGCCCGTGTCCGCAAGCCGCAGGACAAAAGCGCTGCGGAAGCGTCTGTTCGTCTGGTGGAAACCTGGATTATTGCGGCGCTGCGGGATATGAAGTTCTTCTCGTTGCGCGAACTCAACGAAGCTGTTGCTGAAAAGCTCGAAGAACTGAACAACCGGAAATTCAAGCAGCACATCGGCACGCGCCGCAGCGCTTATCTTGAGGAAGAACAGGCGTATATGCTGCCGCTGCCTGCTGCACCGTTTGAAGCCGCTGTCTGGTCTGCTGCCAAGGTGCCGAATGACTATCTCGTGAGTGACGGTCGGAACAAATATTCCGTTCCATACAACCTGATCGGCGAAAAAGTGGACATTCGTGTAACAAAAACTATTGTTGATGTGTATTTCCATGGCAGTCGCGTTGCGAGCCACCGCCGTTTGCAGACAAAGCAGCGTGAGCCGCTAGTGAAGCTGGAGCATATGCCGCAGGAGCACCAGAGGTATCTGACGTACAATGCAGAAGATTTCAAAACATAGGCAATGTCCGTTGGGCCGATGGCAGAAAAGGCAGTGTATCATTTTCTTGACTCTGGCAAAGCTCCTGAGCAAGGTTACAAGGCGTGTGCAAGCTTGAAAAAGCTCGGTGACCGTTACGGCAGGAAACGTCTTGAAAACGCCTGCGGACGGGTTCTTGCGTTTACAACTACGCCCTCTGTTCGTAATATCAGCAGTCTTTTGAAGAATGAGAGGACCTTGCCTGACAATCCACAGCCGGAACAGCCGAAAAACATCAATCATTACGGCATTACGCGCGGCGCTGCCTACTTCAAGAAGGGCGGTGAGCAGGAATGAACCAGCAGACGATTGATATGCTCACCGAGATGAAAATGACCGCCATGGCAGCTGAATTTGCAAACCAGATTCAAGACGCTTCATTCAATTCGATTGGCTTTGAAGAGCGGCTGAGCATGCTTGTGACCGCAGAATGGAACCGCCGCCAGAATAACAAGGTGGATCGGTTAATGCATAATGCAGAGTTCGGTATTCTTTCTGCTGTCATGGAGGAAATTGAGTACCACGAGGACCGCAAGCCGGACAATTGACCGCTCGCTCGCATTGCCGAGATATGTTCCGGAAGAAATATTCGGCTGTTGCTGAAAAACTGCTATCGCCAGTATCGACAATATTCCAAGATACAAACTATTTTGAAAAACAATTTGATTCCTCTGCTGGATACTGTTTTTCCAAATGTTAATCGACTGTTTGCGAGTCCTGCCCACATAGATGGAAGCGAGAAATGGGTGGACTTTGCAGCAGAATTCTGGCATTATGAATGCATATCCAGACATTCTAAAAAAGCATTTACAAACAAGTATCAACGATGGTGCAAAAACTGGGATACAATTTCAGCACTGCGAAAGCACACAGTATATACGCTGTAGCCTATGAGCATATTGACTGTATGCCGAAGTGCAATATCGCCAAACTTCTTGTGGATCAGGCAGTCGCACAACATCGGACATCCTCTACTGCACTTACCGCTCTCAAAAATGAACTGCAGACTCTGGCATCTCAACTGCCGGAATATTCAGTCGCGATGGGAATGTTCGGAGTTAGAGACACACTGGAACCGCAGCTCATGGTGGAGATCGGTGATGTGTGCCGTTTTTACTCTAAAAAAGCACTTATCGCCTATGCAGGTATTCATCTTCCGAGGAATAACAAGTAAAGAATAATTTTACGCCCTTTTTATTCCATTTATTTTGGTTTTTATTTTTCGTTAACTTTATTCTTATTTTCCAAGAATTTATCTATAATTTCACCGTTTAAGATGTTATTATATTTTATTTCTCACAAATATGTAACAAGTAAAAAATGATTAAATAATACCCTCTTTCTTACTTGTTTCTCTCTCCGCATATAGCTTTCCACTTTTGAAACCGCCTTCCCGGAGCTTTTCTAAAGCCTTCAAAAGTACAAAAAACCGCTGATTTCCTACGAAATCAGCGGTTAAACGTGGTTGCGGGGACAGGACTTGAACCTGCGGCCTCCGGGTTATGAGCCCGACGAGCTACCAACTGCTCTACCCCGCGATATAGATTTTATCGCAACTCTCTCTCAGAGTGCTTATATACTATACCATAGGATCGAGCAGTTGTCAAGCATAATTTTCAATTTTCTATTCGACAAATTCAGTCTTTTATCTCGCTGCCCTCTGCGGGCAGCAGATCCGGCAGTTCAAACCAGAAGCAGATACCACCTTCGACGTTCTCCGCGCCGCAGGCGCCGTGCAGGGTATCCGCGATGGCGCGGACAAGCGACAGACCGATGCCGGTACCGCCGGCCTCTCGGGTGCGGGCGCGGTCAGTGCGGTAGAATTTCTCCCAGATCTTCGGCAGCTCCTCCTCCGGCAGACCATCGCCTTCATTGAACACGGACAGGCGCACGCTGTTGCCGGTTTTTGCGGCCGAAATCTCAATGCGCTTTCCCTCAGGCGTGTAGCGGATAGCGTTGGACAGGTAATTCATCAGCACCTGATCGAGCAGATCGCCGTCTGTGCGGACCGTAATATGCGCGTTCTCATATTCCACGGTCAAACCTCGATTTTCACACAAAACAGCGGTTTTGCGCACCGCTTCCGCACAAAGTGCATGCAGATCAATATCCTCGTCGAACGTCTGCTCTGCACCCAGCTCCAGCCGCGAAAGACTGAGCAGCTGCATGACCAGCTTGTTCATGTGGTCAGCCTCATCGGCAATGGTGTCGCAGTAGAACTTGCGGTCCTCGGGGTCATCGGCCACGCCCGCTGTCAATCCCTCAGCATAGCCCTGAATGAGCGCGATCGGCGTTTTCAGCTCATGCGACACGTTGACGATAAACTCCTGCCGCATATTGTCGATACGCTCCTTCTCCTCGATCTCCTGCGCCAGCTGATCGTTGGACTCCTTCAGTTCACCGATCGCCTGCTCCAAATACGCAGACAGACGGTTGAGCGACTGTCCCAGCTGGTCAATCTCATCGCCGTCCCCCTTGCCGGTGTACTGCATAGAGAAATCCAGCTCACTCATCCGGTCGGCCAGTCCCGCCATTTGAATAAGCGGGCGCGTAAACTGACGCGAGATAACATAGCCACACCCCAGACAAATCAGCAGCGCACAGCCGCCGGCAATCAGCAGAAACACCAGATTCAGCGAAGAATTCTGTTCGATATACGCATAGGGCATATATGCGATCAGATATTCACCGTGTTCCGCATTCAGCACGCCGATGAGACACAAATACTGGTCATTATCGCGCAGACTGATCGTCATAAAGCGGTATTCGTTTTTACCCAAATCTACCCAGTCACGATTCTGGACCACGGACGCCAGCACCGCAAAGCTGCGGAACTTCTGCTCCATGTGCCCAAAATCAAACCCTATGTCACCCTCCTGCATGGCAGACGAGGTAATCACATCGCCGTTATCGGTCACCACTGCCAGACGAATGGCACTGCGGCTCTCATAGCTGTCCAGCAGCGCGGCAACATCCGAGGAATCACTCGCGTAGCTGGTACAGATGCTGCCGTAGGCATCACGCAGCTCGCTCCGGCGTGTCATCATATAGTAATCCTGATAGAAAAACACGTTGAGCAGCACAAGAATACCGATAAACACCAGCGCGATAATGCTGATCGCAGCAAAAAACGTAAACCGGATTGACCGATGCTTCAGCTTCATACCTCAAAGCGGTAACCGTAGCCGCGCACGGTTTCGATCATGGTGCCGCACTCGCCGAGCTTGGCGCGCAGCTTTTTGACGTGCGTATCCACGGTACGCAGGTCGCCGAAGTAATCGTAACCCCAGACAGCATTGAGGATGCTCTCGCGCGACAGCGCAATCGCGCGGTTATTTTTGAAGTAGATGAGCAGCTCGTACTCCTTGGGGGTCAGGTCGATCGGCTTGTTCTCCACCATGACCTCACGGCGCAGCTCATTAACTGACAGCTTGCCAAGCTGTTCGAGCGGTGCACCGACGCGGCCTTCTCGTTTGAGCAGTGTGCGCACGCGGGCCGCCAGCACGATCGGCGAAAACGGCTTGGTGACGTAATCGTCCGCACCGCCTTCCAGACCGCGCACCTGGTCTGCGTCCTCGGCACGGGCGGTGAGCAGCATAACCGGCAGGTGGGTTTCGCCGTGCTCCTGCTCGCGCAGCTCCCGCAGGACTTCAAAGCCGTCCATCCCCGGCATCATCACGTCCAGAATGGCCATATCCAGTCCCGGACGGCGGTTCTCCAGAATATTCAGCGCTTCCTTGCCATCGGCGGCCTCGACGATGGTATGACCGTCCCGCTTGAGAAAGTCGCTGACCAGACGACGGATACGCGCCTCATCGTCTGCGATTAAAATAGTAGACAATATAATTCCACCTTACATTCTTATAATACCGCAAGTATACCGCCGGTGTTTGTTCGTTGTGTGAACAAAATCATGGGTTTTCAATTTTTGTTGAACGGGAGGTTGCTGCTTGAGAAGCGAACCTAACTTGCCTGCCCGGCAGGGGCGCCGTACCCACGGCGAGGGGTACAAGAGGGATGGACACCTATGGTTTCCACCCCTCTTGTGAATCTCCCCGCTTCCTCTTAGCGTCTGCCTATCATAGAACTGAGACTCGCCAGAGAAACGGCCATATTGTTTATCTTCCGTAGGGGCGACCAATGTGTCCGCCCATTTCTCTACCTTTACGCAGTGTCAGATACTCTGCTGCTACACATACGGTTTAGTCTACGCAGGCGCGACACAAGGTGAATTGCCCGAAGGGCAAGAGAAGGTCCCCTGGGGGATACCCGTGTCGCGCAACTCGTTTGCACGTTATTGTGCACGGCACCGTTGGATTAAGCCGTGAACAACTCATAGCTATACGGCATCCACAGTGCGGGCAGGCTGCTGTCGGCTATTGCCTTGTGCATGGTCAGCTTGACGTATTTGCCGTTCTCTTTACCGGTATTCGGGTCGGTAAACTGATAGGTCAGCGATGCAAATTCGTTATTATCGCCGTAAATCTTCACAGAATCACCGTCAAATATGCCGTACATATCACCTAAACCAAGGAAAAATGCGGCTCCCTGTTCCGGTATCTGATCTTTCTGCAATACTCTTTGCAGATTTGCCAATTCATCATCGGTATAGACCGGCAAATCAAGCGTACCGTACAGCAAATCAAACTGCTCTGCGGTCAAACCCTGTGTAGAATCGGCCAGATGCTCCACTGTTGTCGGTTCGGTATTGGTAATATCCTTGAAAGTCACCCTATCAGCGGCATAGACCTTATACTGTGCTTCGGTTGTCCAGTCGATACGGCTGACATAGACCTCACAGGAATTATTATCCGTATTCACGGCAACCTGATACGGCTGGTCATGCTGTGCGCCCATATGCAGGACCGCATAATGTGCACCGAGACTTGTCAGCAGCTGCGCACGGCGAACGGTACCGTCCCTATCCGTCAGGTCGTCGAGTACAAAATCATCCGCGGTGATATTCTGCGCAGCAGTGAGCATTTCCTTGTACTTGGCGGCAATCTCTTGATTGGACGGGTCATACTGCACATCGGATACATATTCGAGCAGATACGTCAAGCCGTCCTTCTGCGCAAGCTCCTTAGCCGGAACCGGATAATTTTCCGTCCAGTTATCGCCGTATGTACTATGCAGAACAGCAGTCGCATCCGCGCGTAATGTCATAATTACACCGCCCTCGGTCGGGTCGCGGCTGTCATCGCCCATGGCATTCTTCATGCCGAACAGGATACTGTCGTCCTCCTGATTGCGCTTGGCGTAGCCGTTATCAACGAAAGACTGCGGCAGCTTGAGGCTGTAATTCAGCGAATCGTTGTAATAATCCGTTGAGGTAATATCGCTGCCCTCGTTCTCGTCCGCACTGTCGCTCCCGCTTGTATACACCGCAGTCGCCTTATGCTGAATATGGCTTGCGTCTGTGTATTCCAGCATGATAGCGTGGTAATACGGATCGCTGATGGTGCTCGAGAGCATTTCACCAAGGCTCGTCGGCACGGTATAGACCCAGCCATCGCCGGATTTCTGCAGCGTGATCTGCTCATCGATTACACCAAACTGCAAGCCGTCCTCCCAGTTCACCAACCGATTGGTGATCTGCACACCGCCGACCGGCTCGGTCTCAAATGTGAAGGTGATGGTATCGCCAACCTGCAACAGCGGTGTATCACCGCTCATAATAGCATCCAACGCATTGACACCGGCGTACAGCTTCTCTTTTCCGCTCTGCACTGTGATGTCCTCGGTAATACCGATTGGCTGCCAGTAACCGGCGTCTGTCTGCTCCATGACTACATAAGCCGGCGCGAGATTATCTCCAAATGTCAGCTTGACTTGCGCAAGCTGTATGCCGTCCGCGCTGTCGCCCTGCCACATCGTATTTGTGTCCTGCAAAAGCATCAAATAGGAGTCGCCGCGCAGCGCCATGCCGAAATACTGCATAGCCGCCTGTGCCGGATCGGCGTAGCCTCTTATCATCTGCGTATCCATGCTGTCGATGTACTGCGGCACGGTCGGCCACGACAGACCGGTCGCATAGTACGTCCGGAACAATTCGCTCTGCGTCATGTTGTCCGTACTGAGTTCGAGGATATAGCCGATCACCGAGCTGTTTTTGTTCTCGCGGATGGTCTGCACGGTGTACGCCGAGCGCGCATCATTCACGCCGCTGCCAGACAGACGGAATACAACGCAGTAGCTGCTTTCGTCATCGGTGGGTACAAGCACGAAATCCGTTGTAGACGGCGAGGACGGACCGTATTTCCACGTCCACTGCTCGCCGCCGGTCATAGCCATCTGCTGCGCGATAAGATCTTTCTGACCGTCCGGCGTCAAAATCGGGAAGATATACTGTGCGCTCTTGTGCAGAACTGCGCGTGCGTACTGCTGCGCGAGATCCGCCGCCGTGCGGGAACGAACGCCGCTGCCGTCCGTCCAGTCCTGCGGCAGCCAGCCCTGACCGAACTGGTTTATCATGGTGACAACAACCTTGCTGTTATCCTTAAACGTGAATGTCACCTTGCGGATGTCGTTGTAGGGTGCGGATTCTTCGTCGCTGCCCTCAACCTGACTGGCCGCCGGAGCAATGCCGAGCAGAACCTCTGCCGCGGACACAGGATCGCTGTTGCCGATTACCGCCTTGTTATCCGCCGAAACGAAATCCGGCAGACCAAGATCGTTTTCGTACAGCAGCTTGAAGTGCTCCAGCGAGTTTACCAGACCACTATCATCACCGGTGGAGCTTGTCAGGTCAGAGTCGGCTTCCCAAATCGCTTTAGAAATCAGCATTTTATCGCCCTTACCGGTGAAATACAGCCGCTGCGCTTCGCGGTACGGCAGACCCGGCGTAATGCCGTTCGCCTGCATCCCCTGCGCCGCCATGCGCGCGGCGTCATACTCGTATTCGTAAACGATGAGTGCTGTCTGTGTTTCCGGTTCGTACTTGGTCACATAGCGCTTGTATACGGCCGCGCCGGTTGTGAAATTATCGACTAAGTTTTCACTGTTCGGCACAAGGTATTTGTTGAACGCTTCGGTATCTTCGTCCACATACGCCTGCGCGAATGTGTTTGCCATCATCAATGCGCGTTCCTCGGTGGTCTGATTGGGCTTCTTCTCCCCCACCGCAACCACGCAGCCGAGCGAACCGACCAGCAGCGCGATCATCACAACGAGCGCGACACCGTGTTTTTTGACCGACTTGTCAAACAATCCCTCAAACCGACGCATGAGCGTCTTTTTGTCATCACCGAAGCAGGACACCAAAGCCTTTCTCTTTTGCGCCTGCGCGATAGCTGACCGCAGGATGGTCTCGCCGTAGGCTCGGCGGTACGCGCCGTCCTGTCCGCGAACAACCGCATCGTCGCACGCCGCCTCAATGTCCTCCTGCGCAAATCGCGCGATCAGATGCACCAGTGGATTGAACCAGTGCAGACAGCGTGCCGCCAGAAGCAGCAGCTTGAGCCACAGATCGCCGTGCTTGTAATGCGTCAGCTCGTGGCGGAAAATGAACGCCGCGTCCGTCCGGGAAATGCGCTCATCCGGCAAATACAGCGTCGGATGGATAAATCCTGCCAGCATCGGGCAATCCGCCGCCGCAGATACCCGCAGTGGGATTTCCCGGTCAATAACCAGATCGGCGCACTGCTCCTGCAAAATCGTGTGCAAATCCGCGCGTTCGACCGGTTGAGACGTACCTTTCAGGCTGCGTATCAGCCGGTAATAGCCAATCCCCTGCCAGAGTACGCAGGCAATCACGCCTGCCAGCCACAGCGTCAGCAGAATGTCGGTAATATCCACGGTCTTGACCGTGCCGGTATCTGCCGCGCTGAGCGTTTGCGCCTGCGTGTCCGTCACCCATCGGGTTGGGTTCTGCACAACCGGAAGTCCGGCCTGCCGGAACGCCGTCTGGTCGCTCTGCACCACATAGCTGGTGCGCGGCATGACCTGCACCGGCGCCTGCGGCAGTGTCAGCTGCACCGGAATGAGCAGCCGCAGCGCGAGAATCGCCCACACCACACATACCATACGGGCCGGATAACGCTTTTTCATCAGCCGCCGCAGAATGAGCGGCACGAGCGCCGCCAGCGATACGGTCAGGCCGATCTGCATCAGGTTGTTGAGCAGTTTTTCCGAGAATTGCAGCATAAGATCCCCTCCTTAGTGCGTCTGCCTGTCGAGGAACGCGCGCAGCTCGTCGATGTCCTGCTCGGTCAGCGCGCCCGCATCCGACAGACTCGCGACCAGATTTTTCACCGAGCCGCCGCACAGCCGGCGCAGAAAACCGACGCTCTCGCGCTGACGGTAGTCCTCCTCGCTGACGAGCGGCGTGTACAGGTTTTGCCGTCCCTCCTTCGTGCAGGAAAGAAATCCCTTGTCGCACAGGCGGGACAGGAACGTGAGCACGCTGGTCATTTTCCAATCCTGATCCGCGTGCTGCTGCACCTCGGCCGCCGTGACCTGTGTGCCCAGAGACCAGATGGTCTGCATGACCTCCAGCTCCGCATCGGGCAATCGCTTGTCGTTTCGCATAGTCTAACCCTCCTTTTATTCTACAAATGTAAAACACCTTTTATTGCTTATATTCTACAATAGTAGAAGATAGTTGTCAATCCTTATTGCACAAATTCCCACAAAGTGCGCTGACATATACAAATTGTTTACATTTTGTAATTTTTATTGCGTTGACAGTGCTGTTTTTTTAGGATATGCTTTAATTAGATGAATTTGATTTATCAATTCGGCACGGATTTTTCTGCACCGGCTGAGCGGGGTACGCGAACTGCCGCAGGCGG
>OODT01001554.1_pt1 | contig 11033 bp, 6 predicted proteins | sample 1671841 | NCBI WGS metagenome assembly OODT01 (sample SAMN06348198, study PRJEB24527) | human gut metagenome | biome: human gut; feature: ankylosing spondylitis patient; material: feces | host: Homo sapiens | place: China | collected 2015-10 | reverse complement strand
ATCTCAATCATAAAATTTCAATAAACTTTTTTATACTAAAAATAATTTTTATTATAAAAAATCATGAAAAAAGATATATATATTCTGATATTTTAAAACGCATTTTCATTATATGCCAAATTTGTTTACCGCCAAAAAAATTCCGGATATATCTCATCCGGAATTTTGAATTCATTAATTGTAACAGTTAAGCCATAACATAAGCCCTCTACGCTCATCTCACCCATTTCTTAATCTGAAATCCGAGATAAACCACCGAAGTTATTATCATAAGTACAAATGAATATTTTAGTATGGAGTCAAATGTTACATGCCATACATTGAGAAGCACAAGTGAAGCAATCAGAAGCACCACCAGCCAATAGCCAAAAGATGCCGCTGTCACAAACACCCACGCAGCCACGCTCTTACTCACATCTATTATCTGTCGTTTCAACTTTGCATCAATTTTCTTTGCCATCTGCCTTTCCTCCGTTGCTTCTATTTATAATACTTTACTCCCCAAAGGCTCTTATTCTTACCTACCGCTGAGAATGTCATACACTTTGTGCCTGCCTCATCTTTCATATCACAGAACACGCCCTTAAACTCTTCGTCGTCATACTTTATCGTAACATAGTATGTACCATCATTAACAGTCCATATCCCTTTTATGTCTTTTCCAAACACACTGCCCTTATCAGTAAATATAAGTTTAAACGGCTTTGCTATCTCACCGTCTACCGTTGTGTCCTGGTCTACAACATAATAATCTCCGATAATCTTTTCATTATCATAACCTTTTTCAGAAACCGTTTCGCCGTCTGTCGCATAAGGCAGCATACATGGCCAGCCGTCTTCATTAAGAAGATACTGATGCACTCTCGGCTCATGAGCCTCTGTTCCATCATCAAATCTCGTATGGTTTACGATATACCTCTTTCCGTCACTATCTATAAGTGCTGAGTTATGACCCGTTGCCTTATATGCCTTTTCAAGACTAGGGAGCATATAGTTTCCTGAAAGTTTAAGACCAAAAAATGATTCATCACCTGAGTCCGGCTTTGGTGTATTTCCTTTCATATCCACATAAGGTCCGTCAACTTTCTTTGAGCGGAAAGCTCTTATCTGATAACCGCCGTCACTTGTAAGTGAACCATACGATACAAACAGATAATAATAACCGGCTTCTTTATCATACTCAATCCACGGTCCCTCTATCGCTACATGACCGCCGCCGATAAGTCTCTTTCCAAAATATGCGTCAACATCATTTTTCTCATCAGCTTTAGGATGAATGACTTTTCCCGTGTTCTCATCAATCGCAAGTAAGAAGATACCGCCTGACCATGAGCCGTAGACCATCCACATCTTTCCGTCCTCATCATAAAATGTAGTAGGGTCGATGGCATTAGGACACTCATTATAATTGTATTCCTCAAAGTCGCCACCGTTACTTGTTATGTAATGTTTCTTTGCATAATCTTCAGTCACATAATCACAGACATCCGTATCCTTAAGAGTATCCGAAGTAAATCCTGAATAGATAAGAGCACCTTTCCACTCAAACGGTCCCTCCGGAGAATCAGAAGTTCCATAGCACAGATTTGATGCATTCCATGTTGATGATGTGCAATAATACATGAAATATTTCTTTAACTTCTTATTATATACAACATCAGGTGCCCATACATGAGTTCCATTGTCATCAGTAGGAATAGCACTGAACGCTCCACCTGAATACTTAAACGCTTTCTCATTTGCCAACAGGTTTTTATATACCGGATTATCCATTGTGTATCCGTCACCGATACTTGTCCAGTTTCTAAGATCAGTTGACTTTGCAGTAGACATATGCGAGCCATAAATATAATATGTATCATCAACCTTTAATATAGAAGGATCATGGACACTTACACCTGCATCTATGGATGCCTTTTTTATGCCGTCATATTTCACCGTATAATCAGGCTTTAATTCTTTTTCCTCTTTTTCAAGTGCTTTCATATCAATCTTTCCTCCGTTTGATGTCGATGAATTTTTTGAACTGCTGCAGCCACCTGCCAATATTGCGGTACTGCATATAGCTATGCAAGTACCTAAGCTCACAAGCTTTTTACTTAAATTTCTCATACTTACCTCCGATAAAAAATCTCCAAAATCGTGTACCTTTTCTGCATATTTTAGTTTTTCATCTTTTTCTTTTCCACTTCTGTACTGTCATCCGTGGATAATTGTTATATTTGACAAAAACTTAAAATAATTTACACTTTTATATAGTTAAATATAACAAACATCTGACTGAAAAGCAAGTGAAAAATGTAAATGAACACAACAAAATGTAACATTCAAGCCTTCCATTTATTACATTCATAAACCTGCCGGTAAACTGTAAGCCGCTGCTGTACAGCAGACTTATCACTCCTCTTTCATTTTTTCAATAGTGATAACATCGTCAAGAACATAGCTAAAAGACGGTGACGATGAATTTGCATTTTCTTTATACGGAGTATTAAGATTTATCTTATCATTCCGGTCAAATACACTTACACCGGTAAAAGGACCTGAAAACACTTCCAGTTTTCCCTTTTCAATTTTTTCTATAGTGTCCTCCACCATCTCCTTTGTTCCTTTTGGCACTATTGCTTCGTTTATATCAAGTATCCTTACCCAGCCTTTATCAATCCCTGCCATGGCATCCTGCTTATAGGTACGGCCGTCAATACATTCTTCTATCTTTTTATCATGCAATAAAGCATATACCGACTGCTCAAAATAGCTTGAATAATCCACACAGCAGCTTACAAGCGATCTTGTCGGTGCAATATCTGTCATACTCTGATTGTACCCTACATGATATACCGGTATATCCCTCTGAGCATTTTCACATATAGCTGCCGGTCCGACCGTATCTGAATGTTGTGATATAACAACACAATCCTCATCAACCAGCTCTTTTGCCGCCTGTTTTTCCGTAGAATAGCTCGACCAGGTATTTGTGTACTTCACTGTCATGACAGCTTCCGGTACTACTGACCTGACACCAAGATAAAATGATGTATATCCCGATATTACTTCCGGCAGCGGAAATGCCGCCACATAACCGACTTTTGCCTGCTCCTTTGTAATAATATTTTCATCTATCATCTGCTTTATCTTCATTCCGGCTACTTTTCCACACACATATCTGCCCTGATATATCTCTCCAAAACAGTTATGATAATTTGACAAAACCGGCTTTTCATTTGCATTATCTCCTGTAGGTACGCAGAATTGTATATTCGGATATTTTTTTGCCACTGCCTTGACATCCGGTCCATAACCATAGCTCGCCGCAATTATATAATCACACCCACCGTCGATAAGCTCCTGCAAAGGTTTTTCAATCTGTCCTTCTGTCACATTGTATGTCGTAACACATTCTATCCGGTCACCATACACCTCCTTGATATGATTTCTTGCCTTTATAAAATTGTTTGTATAAGGTGTAATCTCATCACCTACAAAAATAAAACCAACCTTAATATGTTTTTCTTCCGTTTTTGTAAGATTATGTATTCCAAACAAACATAAAGTCATGACAATACAGGTTATCAGGCATAATGCGTATCTTTTTTTCATTCTTCCGTTTCTCCTTTTGATCTTGCGTATAAACTTTCCACATCAATGATACCTTCATCCATAAGTGACAACATTATCTTAACCAGTTTCGGGTCAAACTGTGTACCACTGCAGCGTTTTAATTCGTTTGTCACATAATCAATGTCAAGCTGCTTTCGATATACACGGTTTGCCGTCATCGCATCAAACGCATCCGCAATACCGATAATGCGTGCTTCAATAGGAATATCCTCACCTTTTAGTCCGTAACAGTAACCTGTCCCGTCATACTTTTCATGATGATACAATGCTCCTATATTTACATTATCTATCAGCGTGAAATCCTTTAATATATCAGCACCCAGCGTTACATGAGTTTTCATTATCTTATATTCTTCATCTGTGAGTTTCGCCGGCTTATTTAATATCGCATCAGGTATTCCAATCTTTCCTATATCATGAAGTAACGCCATCTTGCGGAGATTTTCACATTTTTCATCAGAAAAACCAAGTCTTTTTGCTATCGCAACCGAATACTCTGATACCCTGTACGAATGTTGACTTGTATTGGAGTCTTTTGCATCAACGGTGCGTGCGATTGAGAGAATCGTTTCATTGCTCATCTTAATCTGTTTCTTTGCATATTCGAGTTCGAGCTTCTGTTTAAGCATTGTCCTCTGCATACAGGTTCTCGTAATAAACCATGTAAGCCATATAAGCACAAGCCCTGCTATGATACAGATATAAAGCCTGAACCACCAATATTGATACATTTCATTCTCTTTATCAATAATATAACTTCCTGATTCTATAATATTTCCATCATAGCCATCTAAAATTGATATTTTAAACACATATCTGCCGGTTTTTAAATCAGTATATGTTATCTTATTAAACTCACTTAACAGACAGGTCCGCCTCTTTGTGTCGTGTCCTTCTAACTTAACACTTATATACGGATCTTTCACAGAATAATTTAATATCTCAGGTGCAAATGTAATCTGTCTTGAATCTGCCGGCATCTTTAATGTATCTATACGGTCTATTGCCACCTTTTCGCCATCAATCTCAACATAATTCATAATCATACGGTATGAATCATCACCCTTACTGCCGTCTGACATATTTACCTTTACCACACCTGTATCACAGCAAAGATACAAAGCACCACTTTCCCTGCATGGCCATGAATTTGCAACCAGTGATGCTCTAAGACCATGTTTTGAATTTATCAGCAGATAATCACTTCTCACATTTTTAATCAGTTCCTTTATCTTTGCCTCATAGATTCCCGCACTGCCAAGCACCCAGCAGATTCCATTCTTATTGCATACTATATCATAATTATTGCTGTACGGAAATTTATCAAGACTCTTTACCTTACCGTCTTTAGACATATAACAAAGACCATTGCTTGTAACAATAAACATTCCGCCATAGACTGTCTCACTAACCATACGCAAAACTACATCCGATGACAATCCGTCTTTTTTTGTTATCTGCGTCACTTTGCCGTTTTTGTCAATTTTAGTTATTCCGCCACCATCCGAACCGACATAACACGCGTCTTTATGCTCCAGCAGACATAAAGACTTTTCATTGAGCATACCATCCTTTGAATCGAGAACATTTACTACTCTGTCCCCCGACATAATTGCAACGCCGTAATCTCCTGCAATCATAATCCTGCCATCACTACATTCGATTATATTTCTGAACCGCATCCCCGGTATTCCCTGTTTATCAGTGAAATTTTTAATGTCATACCCGCCATTTTTATTTATTGTGACTTTATATATTCCCATTTCTGTTGTGGCTATCCACAATGTATTTTTGCTGTCTGCTTTCAAACATCTTATCCTGACATTTTGAAGCCTTTTTGTAAGCTGATTACTTACTTTTTTTCTTCCCTTAACAGCGACCAGACCGTCATCGGTACCGCAAAAAAGTATGCCGTCCCACTTTTCCGTAGAATTTACAACCGCCGTCATACCAATATTTTGAAATACCTCCTCAAACGAGGACTTACACATTTCAAGAAGTCCTAGTCTTGACGAACTAAACCATAAATTTCCCTGATAATCAACAAGCATACTGTCAATCGAACTGTTAAAATTGTTTGTATTTATCTTGTGATAACTGCCGTTTTTACCCAGAACTGCCACACCGGTATCTGAGCACACAAACATCTTATCATTATCCGCCTGATAAAAGTAATTTATAGATTCAAAGCCACTTATCCTGATTTTATCTTTAAGTTTAAGCTTTTTTGATTCCATATCAAATATGTATATCGAATTTCCGGTCGTACCAATATATAACTGACCGGCTTTTGAAAAACAAACTTCATTGCAATCCTTAAATTTTCTGACAGCTTTCGGAGTATTTATAAGTTTGCCATCACTTATCCAAAACATTTCTCCCCTCTCAGTTACACCGGCAACATTTCCATTATCATCAGCAGTCATTGACACCACATTTTTTATGTTTTTAAATGTTTTTGTCACCTTGACTCCTCCGCTAAGAGATACTACCGATAATGCCTCTGAAGTTCCAATATAATAATTTCCATGTGAATCACATACTATCTTCTTTACTGAATTTGAAAGAAGTCCGTTTTGGTCATCCACCACATTAACGGCATCCTCATTGATAAAAATAGTAACACCGTTATCATTGGTTCCAACCCACAATCTTCCCTCTTCATCAACATACAGACAATTTACACTTTTGACCGAACTAATATCCTGAAAACAGACAAACTTCACTCCATCGTACTTAAACAGCCCCGCATAAGTACCTATCCAAAGCTTTCCATCCTTTGTCTGGGCAATGTCATTAGCCTCACCTGATAAAAGCCCTTCATCCTTTGAATACTGCTTCTGTATATAGGAATACAATTCCGAATTGTATTCAGCCTTATTTTGTGCCACCGCTGTCTTTTCTGTTTTTCCGCAGCAAACTCCTGCCATGACTACAGCTAAAATGATTATTTGTGTTATTGTTTTAAATCTTTTGTTGAGTTTTTTTCTGATATAATGAGCAATTTTGAGTAATAAATACATTATCTCTACAGTCAGCATCTTATCCATAAATTCCACACAAAACTGACCTGCTATATAAGAAATAAATTTGGGCAGTCCCTTGTCAACACACAGCAGCATAACCTGATTTCCCCATACATTACTTATATTGCCACTATATAACAATGCGTTTACCATAACTGCCATAACAGTCGAAAACAATGCAAGCCCCATACCTAAAGTCATCGTCGTAAACTGTTTGTCAAAGACTCTCTTTTTTGAATAAATCCCCACAATAATCCCAAGCATACTTCCGACAACACAATATATCAATTCCTGTTCAACAAATATTCCATAAATAATATTGTTGGTAAATCCAACAAAAGCACCACAGACGGGACCGTATAAATATGCGACCAAAAAAGTTCCTATCGAGTCAGTCCACACCGGCAATACAAACTTTACGGCAAACTCCCTGCCTAAAATATCAATAAGCAATGCCGCTACAGTTACAAAAATTATCATGTATTCTTTTTTATTTTTCATTTACTATTCTCCTCAGATTAAATCACTGTTCCCCGTCGTTTCTTGCAAAAGAGATATCTTTTTTTCCTCTGCTTCTCTCGTAAGTTTTTCTTTCCATTGATACTCCCGATTTTAATAATGATAATATATATACAGAAAAGTTTCAAGTTTTTGACATATTTCGACTCTTTATAAATCTGCCGGTAAACTGTCAGTCGCTGCTGCGCAGCTTATGTTTATCTCATTAGTAATATGATGTTTGGGTCAAAAGGTATTTTTCTATATACAAAAAATCGCTGCAGAATATCTGATAATACTATGATATTCCACAGCGATTTTTTACTTTGCATGAAACAGCTTATTTTTATCTAAGCTTATGAAAACGATATCACGGATTGCCCCATTGCCAAGCAACTTTCGCAATCCCGCAAACACCTCATATCATTTCATTACTGAAGAAGTGAAAGTACACCCTGGTTAGACTGATTAGCCTGTGCAAGCATAGACTGACCTGCCTGTAAAAGAATGTTATTCTTGCTGTATGCAACCATTTCTTCAGCCATATCTGTATCACGGATACGAGACTCTGATGTCTGAGTATTCTCAGCAGCTGTATCAAGGTTTGCTATTGTATGCTCAAGACGGTTCTGAACAGCACCGAGTTTACTTCTCTGTGCAGACACTTTCTTGATAGCTGCATCAATAGTTGTAGTAGCTTTCTGTGCTCCATCCTGAGTAGCAAGGTCAACCTTGTTTCCGTCAACACCAAGTGATGCTGCGCTCATATCATCAATAGTGAATTCCATTGTCTGACCTTCATTTGCACCAATCTGGAGTTCGATACCTTTATTTGAAGTAGCAGAAGCAGACTGTTTATTAGTAAGACCGAGTTTTGTAGCTGTAGTTCCTGTAGTTCCGTCTACTGTTGCCTCTCCAAATGAAAAATCTATGTCTCTATCACCAATATACTCTACTTTAAATGAACCATCCTTATTTGCAGTAACCGAAAAGTCTGTTAATTTTACTTCCTCAGCTTTACCAGTTGTTGCCATAGCTGTATTATATGCAGTAACTGCATTCTTAACTGCTGTTTCTATTGTAGTAGCAGCAGTACTCATGGCATCTCCTTCCTTAATATCGGCTCCAATTTTTCCCTGAACCTCAGTACCATTAATTTTCATTGTAAAGGTTGAATCTTTTGCAATAGTGTTTGAAATTTTCATTGTTGCATCAACTGTTTTTGCTGCATTTGTAGCAGGTGTATCACTGAATATAATAGCTCCCCATGAATCTGTATTAGCACCACCACTTGTTACTGTGGTAGCATCTGTTCCTACAAATCCAAAAGAAGATTCCTCTCCATTATTGTTACTTGTTACAGTAATCTGACCATCTGCCTTATAAGCAACTTTAACAGTACCTGATAATCCTGCATCAGATGCACTTTCATTAAGTAAAGTCTCTAAATCAGATGCAAATGCTTCTGTTTGTGCCTTAGTCATATTCGTTAAGTCAACAGCATATTTTGAAGCAAAATCTTTAGCTTTTCCTTTTGACCAGTCAATCGTAAATTTCTGTCCATCAATTTCAAAAGTATCTTTCACTGCTGTATCAGCCATATGAGACATGTCACCTTTTAATGTAGTTTGTGAATCCAAACCAGTAGCACTAAATGTAGCTACATTAGAACCTGTCAAAACTGCTCCCTGAGATGAAGCAGACTTACTTCCTAATGAACCATCAAGAAGTTTCATTGTATTAAACTCTGTTGTGCTTGAGATTCTTGTAAGCTCGTCCTGAAGCTGGCTGATTTCCTTCTGTACTGCCTCACGGTCGTCATCTGTCTCTGTACCGTTTGATGCCTGTACTGAAAGCTCTCTCATTCTCTGGAGAATTGAGTGAGACTCATTTAATGCACCTTCTGCTGTCTGTATAAGCGAGATACCATCCTGAGCATTGTCAGATGCTTTGTTTAAGCCACGAATCTGGCTTCTCATTTTCTCGGAAATAGAAAGTCCTGCCGCATCATCTGCTGCACGGTTAATCTTATAACCTGAAGAAAGTTTTTCTGTTGATTTTGCAAGTGAACTATTTGTTATTCCTAACATTCTGTTAGCGTTCATTGCTGACATATTGTGCTGTACTATCATTGCCATAATAATTACCTCCGTGTTTTTCCTACGCTCCAAATCCGTTTGTGAGCGTATTGTGAAATTTGTTTTGTATTTTTATTTATAATAAAATCAATGCACGATGCCGCTGTATCATTTTCGATTAATAAAACTCTGAAAAATCCACACTGTCTTATCTGAAAAATATGATTTTCAGAGTCAAGCCGCAGATAGCAATTTGTATGTAAGCATACATCTCTGTCTGCTTTTGACTATTACATCAAAATATAAGACATAATCATCTGTTCACTGATTTATTACCAAAGCCATGCGGATATACGCAATCCGCTTTGCTGCTTGTCCATAAATACAGTCGCTTTGCGGACTGTCAGTGCAAAAACAGCTTCTAAATTTTTATTTTCTGCGATATTTTTCAGGATGCTCTTTTTCTTCATAGTAAGAAGGAAACTCACACTCTATCCCATTTTCTTTCATATGTTTTTTAAGAGCTTTGCTTCTGACTATATTCACATCCTTCGGTGCATCTATCATTATCCTGTGATGATTTCCTGAACCACCGAGAAAAATAATCTTTACATTATCTCCAACCATGAGATACTCTTTGTTTTCAACTGAAAGCCTTAACATTTGCATTACCTCCCTGTATTTTATTTACGGCAGTTTTTTTAGCTGCTATTTCATATCACATTTTTATTTCTCAGCCTGTCTTTTATTGATTTATACCAGTACGACAAAAAGTAAATCTTTAATATATTGAGCTTGAATGTACTTTTGAGAGTGCGTGCTTATTCAATGCATCAATTTTTTGTTGTCCTGACACTACATATGTAGTTTTTAGCAATAATTTTTAGCAAACTGAATTAAAATAAATATTTAATGAAATACTATTTATAACCGAAAACTGCTATATCCTTGCCTTGTAATCGAAAATGTAACAAAATGGATAGTGTGTTACATTTTTTTACTGTCATGGAAACTTTATTTGAAAATATTTTTTATGAAATAAGTGATTTTAGTTAGAACACATGATAAAAGCTGAAATTATTATTATAAAATGATGTGACTAAAAATATATTAGAAGAATTTTGATGATGTATTAAATCTGAATACAAGATTTTTACATTACAAACAGACACAAAACTTTTATGCACAATTACGGTTCACACCTGCAATACGGCAATAATGTTATTTGTGCCCGTATGAAAATTTTTGTTTTCTTTGCTGATAGTTTTATTAAGTATGCATTTGAGCATCTCTAAACATAACCTATAACCCAACTGCCACATTGATACCAATTTTAAGCCTGTTTATTGCACTATAGATTTACAAGGCAAAAGACTTCGTCCCTGTCATCCTGGTCTATCCCCAGATACCTTGTTGTTATTTTATATGACGAATGATTATAGATGCTGGTAAGCAATGCCGGCGACACTCCTTTTTTCCAGGCATGATACCCAAATGTTTTTCTGAGCGAATGGCAGCTCACCTTTTGACTGAGCAGACATTTTTTTGCTGCGGATGATATTATGCGAAATGCCTGAATCCTGCTGATAGGCTTATTTTCTGATTTCTGACCCAGAAAAATAAATTGTTCCATCACCTCACATAAATTTTCTTTTTTTTCAAAAATTTCTTTTAAATATGATGCCAATGCTTCTTTTAAATTATCATTTATAAAAATAATTGTTTTTTTTCCTGTTTTTTTCTCTTTTACATCAATATGAGATTTGAAAGACAGCAGACTTTCATTATATACATCTTTCCAACGAAAACC
>OODT01001544.1_pt1 | contig 11070 bp, 9 predicted proteins | sample 1671841 | NCBI WGS metagenome assembly OODT01 (sample SAMN06348198, study PRJEB24527) | human gut metagenome | biome: human gut; feature: ankylosing spondylitis patient; material: feces | host: Homo sapiens | place: China | collected 2015-10 | reverse complement strand
TGGTCTCTGCCCACAAGCCTGGATGATCTTTCGCCAGTACTCTGCACGAACTTCGCGGGTACACTGATCCATAGTCTTTAGTCCCTCCTTGAAAAAATCTATTGGTTTTCTCAAGTATACACTAAAAATGGTTTTAGTGAAAGGCGAGTGGTTTGACCTTTACGTCAGCTCAAAGCGTTGCAGTATGGCATCAAACTTCTCGGCAATAGTGCTTTCTAGGGAATATGTTTTGATTACAGGAGCTTCAAAATCAGGAAGCTGAGTGTTGATTGTACGTTCTTCAGCACGAGGAACTATAATATCACCCACACCTATATCAACATTAAACGGCACACGCACATTTTTTATTTGAGCAATAATCTGCGTACTGATACCGTGATATTTTCTTTGCGGAGAAATTTCCTCAAAGCCTTTTGCTCGCATTTCTATATAATCGTTACCTGTCGGTGTGTCGATGATTTTACAAATCAACTCTTTTACATCATCTATTGAATTAGAGTATCCACGGAGCAGGAAATCGACATCGATTGTTGCTCTACTTTCAAAATTAGTTAAAGTATAAATGAACAATCCACCTTTGAGTATTAGCGTATCCTCACACCCGGATTTTGATAGTTTTCTCAAAAATTCTTCCTGCACAAAAAGCTGCAAGCATTGCTGGTAGCTGATACCAGAAGCTTTTGCTTTATTTCTCAGCTTTGCCAGAACGGAAGCTGCAACATCTGCCATTACAACCACACTCCAATCAATTCTTTTACACGCGTTTGAACACGCAAAACTTTTGCATATTCTATAAGATTCGGTATATTCTTTTTCGGGTCTTTAACATAGCCCTGTACTGCTTTATTAAAAACCTCCTTATCCATCTTGTTCATATTTCGCAACACATCGCAAATAGTACGGTCACGGTCATAAATGCGGACTTTGTGGAAATCAATTTCACCTTCGGTTTCGCCTAGCGTAACCAACTCTGACTCTACACGATATGCCTTTATAAACGGATAATCGATTTTTGTACGCCGCTTAGAGACATTTTTATCTATTGCAAAGTTCCATTCAGCAGGATTTCTGTCACTGTATCTATAATAGAATAGAGCAGTCTCCATACAAAGCACTGCATCGGGAAACAATCGATTGATAATGACAACTTCGCTTTCTCCATAATCTTGAGTCCAGTGATAGTAACCTCGCCTGACTCTTTCAATCAATCCTTCGTCTAAAAGTTGTTTTATATCTGCATAGTATAACTTTGAAGCTGTAAGTTCAGCAGTAGTCATAACATAATTATAACTGCTAAACAACATTCTCAGTGTCTCAATATCTTTATTCTGAAGCATATCTTCACCTCTATTTAATCGCCCTTAATCAGACCAACGATTGGGCACTTTACTATATTATATTTGATTTTTCTCTTTCAGTCAACAATAGCAAAGTGAACGCTTTTAATTATATCAATCAGGCAATTTAGTATAAAATCTGCCCTCCACTTTTTTAACCAGATAAAATATTGGTCAGCGAAAAGACAAATAGGTAAAAAAATAAGCGTACCACTGTTTTATGATACGCTCATCATTATTAAATTACCTCAAAATGCTTCAATGCATCCTTTATCGCTTCCACTTTCTCCGCTGTCGGATGTTTCCTCGGCTGTTTCAATTCTTCTACCGCATTAGGAGCATCATACATTGGCAAGCCTAAATCTCTCTTTACCTCTGCGATATATGCGGTATGTACTTTGAAGCCGTATTTAGCTTCTATGTACTCCTTTATCATTTTGTAGGTCACTCGTTCTTTGGGCTTATATTCTTCGGCTCTTTTAGCGATATTATCAAGCGGAACTTTTCCCTCACCCTCGCCAAACTCAACTTTTACGTTGATATGTCCGTCTGGCTTTTTGTGGGAAAGCAGTACTACCGTCTCCACATGCACCGTTCCCGGGAACATATCTACATTGCTAACCCTCTCCACATGGTACCCAAATGTCTCAAATGTAGCAAGATCCTGTGACAGGCTCGTCGGTTTACATGAAATATAAACTATATTCTCCACCCCATAATCAATTATCTTTCTGATTGCCTTAGGGTGTATTCCCTCTCTCGGTGGGTCAAGTATTATATAATCAGGTTTCTCGTCTATCTCATCTATCACCTTAAGCACATCACCTGCTATAAATTCACAGTTATCAAGACCGTTTATCGCTGCATTTTCTTTTGCAGCCTCAACTGCTTCTTCCACAATCTCAACACCTATAACTTTCTTTGCAACAGGTGCTATTATCTGTGCTATCGTTCCTGTTCCGCTGTAAAGGTCAAAAACGACTTTATCCTTAAATCCTGCATTTGTCTCTGTCTCAAGATTTTCTGTCTTTTCAGAGTATATTTCAGCTAAATCAACATTTTTGGCATCATTTTCAGAATATCCATCTACAATATCAGAACTGTCAGCAGTCATTTCTAAACATACGCTATTAATCCTTAAGTTTTCAACATCCATTCCAACGCCAACACTATTTTTACCGACTCCTGTCACCTCTCCTCCAAGCACATAGTCTCTTGCCCTTGTGTAAAGCACCTCAGCTCCTTTTGTGTTTGTCTGGAAAAATGAAAACGGTGATATTTTAAACTGAAGTCCTAATATCTTTTCGGTAAACCAGTCTTTTCCGCTAATGATGTGCATTTTGTCACTTTTTACCACATCCCCTAATCCATCGTTTATGATATGGATAAATCCTGTTAATTTTCCATTATACTTAAGTCCATTTAATTTTTCTGATACTTCACTGACATACTCCGATATATCCTGCTGTGATGATGTGACGAGTGCAACAAGGAGTTCCCCTGTTGATACCGCTCTTCTTACAAGAAGATGCCTGAGAACACCCTGATGAGTATTTTTATTGTAATGTGGTACTTGTTTTTCACTGAAGTATTCTACTATGCAGTCTATTACTTTTGAGTAATCATCATCCACTATCTGACAGCCTGAGGCATTTACTATATCATGAACACTGCCTTTTTTATGAAGACCGAGTGTAAGTGGTCCTCCTTTGTATTCATCACCGAACGAAAATTCCATCTTGTTTCTGTAGCCTTTGATTTCAGGACTTGGCAGTATTCCGTCATATATATAATCTTTTTTTATCCCCAAAGATGAGTCGAGTGTCTTATATACATTATCTATTATCTCAAGCACCTGATTTCTCTTAAGTTCAAGCTGTTTTTCATATGGTAATGTCTGATAACTGCATCCACCGCATTTTCCAAACCGGCTGCACATTGGTTCTGCTGTCTCAAGCGGCGATTTTTCTGTTACTTCCAAAAGTATGCCCTGACTTTTATCTTTTCTGACTTTTTTTGCCCTGAATTTTATTTTTTGTCCCGGCAATGCCCCTTTTACAATTGTCAGAGTTTTTTTTTCATTTCCGTTTTCGTCTTTCTCTATCACCTCAACATATGCCTTGTTTGGAAATTCAACTTTCTTTACAATGCCTTCATATATGTTTCCTTTTTTCATGTAAATATTTCCGCCTTTCTTAGTCCTAATTACATTTTGTCATCTCATGCACAAAAGAATACACTTTTTCTGACCACTGCCATACATCCAACTTATCATGACTTAAACAACATACTCTGTCTACCAGACATTCCGGCATAACTTTCATTATTTGTTCTTTGTATTCAAATGGAACGACAATCATATACACATAATCAGCCAGCTTAACCTCATCTTTTACCTTAATTGGTAAAAAACCATCGTGTATAGCCTGCGGATGCTTATCTAAATCATCATACTTAAAATAAAAACGTACTCCCGGTGTAAAGCCTGCACTCATCTCATCCGATGACGGGCTTCTACCCAGTTTTCTCTCCATTACCAATCTGTCCCCAGCCTGACAGTTTCCCCACGAAAACATTACATAATGAAAAAAATCTGTGGGATCATTTGCTGCATTTCTGTCTTCTTTCTGTAAAACAGTATCCGGAAGTTTCCTTGCATTTACAGCCGATAATAAAGAACCACACTTCAAAATGGAAATTGCATTTTCTAAAGGTGCCGTATGACACACCAAATCTGTCATACAACCTCCCCTTGTTTTACACGCCGTACATTCTCTTATAATTTCAGGTCTGCGTACATTCTTATATTTATCCGGATTTAACATTTCTTTCTGAACATACTGTAAAATATCGTCCCTGTCAGCTTCTATTTCACATTGTCTTCCATTAATTTCCTCATAATTCACAAAGTCAATAATGTCTTTCATTTCATTAGCACCTACATTAGGATAATCCGACAAAACTTTGTACAAAACACCATCCCATAATTCTGTGAACTCATGATTTCCTATATTTATCTTCATATTGTTATCACCTGCCTCGCAATATGCTCTACTTTAGTACATAATACACAGCTGCCTGTCTGTCCCATGCTAACACCACATACTGCACACTTTATATGTTTTTGCTGGCACTTTATATCATTTAATCCCTTAATCGTAATCAACACCTGCCAATTCCACACAAAAACTAATCGTAATGATTTCTGAGTCAGATAATTTTGCGTCCAGGATATGCCTTCGTTTGGTAACCTCGTGAGGAGCAAACTGATGATACAAATCGTCAACAATATAATATAAGTGTTTAAAATACAGTCTTCATAAATTGCAATAACAGTGGCATTATTTTTACTTCGTCCTCACATTTCCAAGTATTGTTAGCTGTTTTGCACACTCACTTATACAGGCAAGTGCATTCCGCACACCCGGATCATTTAAGTTTCCCTCAATGTCTACAAAGAACTGGTACTCCCAATTTCTGTTTTCTATCGGTCTTGACTCTATCTTTGTAAGATTTAAGTCATTGTAATAAAAGTTTGAGAGCATATTGTAAAGCGCTCCTGCCTGGTGCTTTATCTCAAATGAAAGACTTATTTTATTTGCATTTGAAAGGAATACTTTCTGGTTTGTGACTATGATAAATCTCGTATAATTGCTGCTTTCAAAGTTGATACTTTCTTTTAACACATCAAGTCCGAAAAGCTTTGCGGCTCTTGTGCTTGCAATAGCTCCCTGCGAGATATCATCTTCCTCTGCCACTTTCTTTGCCGCACTTGATGTGCTCATGTATGATTCACTTTCCATATTGTGTTCTCTTATAAATTTTGAACATTGCATGATTCCCTGTGGATGTGAATACACCTTTTTTATATCTGATATTTTTGCTCCCGGCTTACCTAAAAGTGCCTGCTCAACTTTTACAACATGCTCAGCAACTATTGTTATATCATAATCGAGAAGCAGATCATATGTGTCGTTTATTCCACCTGTTGAAGTGTTTTCAATAGGTATAACTCCGTATTTTGCCTCGCCGTTTGCCACTGTCTCAAGTACTTCCTTAAAAGAAAGCCTGTTCATGGAGGTTATATCTGTCCCAAATACTTCCTCCATTGCCTGCTCAGTATATGCTCCATGTTCTCCGAAGCATACGATTCTTGTATCTTTGTCAACATCGAGCTTGTCCACCTGCTTAAATGGCAACATCTCATTTGTCTCACTTCCAAGAACTTTATACTGATACTTTCTGCTTATTGACATTATCTGTCTAAAGAGATCTTCTATTCCCGTCTTATTAAATTCATCAGTTGTAAGTTCTCTGAGAGTCTTTATCTTTTCTTCTTCTCTTACGGGGTCAAAGACTTTTTTTCCCGTACTTCTTTTATATGCCGCAACATCCGTTGCAACTTTCATTCTTTCTTCAAAGAGCTTTGCTATCTCCTTATCGATATTATCAATTTTTTTTCTGCTTTCTTTTAAGTCAACAACCATAAATCTATTTTCCCTTCAGTTCTTTATCTCTAATTTTTAAGGAATGCCTCATAACATTTCTTTGCTTCGTAAACATCTGCTTTGCTTGCTATCTCCCAAGGTGCATGCATATTTAATATAGCTACACCACAGTCGATTACTTCCATTCCGTAAAGTGACATGATATAAGCGATTGTTCCGCCACCACCTACATCTACTTTTCCAAGCTCTGCCATCTGATAATGCACATTGTTGTCATCCATTATCTTTCTGAGTTTTGCTATATATTCTGCGTTTGCATCATTTGAACCTGATTTTCCGCGGCTTCCCGTAAATTTGCTGAATACAACTCCGCGTCCGCAGAATGATGCGTTTTTCTTTTCAAAGGCATCTGCAAAAAGCGGGTCATAGCCTGCATTTACATCTGATGAAAGCATCTTGCTGTTTGCAAGGCATCTTCTAAGTTTAAGGTCATTATAATCACCCTCAAGACTTATAAGTTCTGCCACGACATTTTCAAAGAATTTCGACTGCATTCCTGTTGCACCGACACTTCCGATTTCTTCCTTGTCTACTAAAAGACAGCAGGCTGTTTTTTCAAGCTCGGCATCAGTTCCAAGCATTGCAGCAAGCGAGGTGTAAGCACATACTCTGTCATCCTGTCCGTAAGACATTATCATACTTCTGTCAAAGCCGAGTTCTCTTGCCTTTCCTGCCGGTACGACCTCAAGCTCTGATGACATAAAGTCCTCTTCTTCCATTCCGTATTTTTCTTTTAATATTGCAAGTACGCCCTTTGATACAGCTTCTTTTTCCTCATCATTAAGTGGTATGCTTCCGACTAAAACATCAAGGTTTTCGCCATCGATAACCTTTGAAGCTTTCTTTTCCATCTGATTTGCTGCAAGATGTATAAGAAGGTCGCTCACGCAAAATACAGGATCGTTATCGTTCTCTCCTATATTTACCTCGACAACACTTCCATCTTTCTTTGCAATAACACCATGGATTGCAAGAGGAATTGTTACCCACTGGTATTTCTTGATACCACCGTAATAATGTGTATCGAGATATGCAAGGTCACTGTCCTCATACAAAGGATTCTGCTTTATATCCATTCTAGGTGAATCGATATGTGCCCCTAATATATTCATTCCACTATCAAGCGGCTCTTTTCCTATCTGGAACATTGCAACCGTCTTATTCATGCACACTGAGTATATTTTATCGCCACATTTAAGTTTTTCACCCGATTTAAGGTAAACATCAAGATTTCTATAGCCTGCACTCTCAGCCTGTGCGATTATCTGTTTTACACATTCTCTTTCTGTCTTTCCTGCCGACAGAAATTCTCTATATTCTTTACAAAGTATTTCTAACTCTTTTTTGTTGTTTTCATCATATGATTTCCAAGCATTTTTTCTTTCCATAATAAAATAACCTCCATTTCACACTCCCTATATTTTATATCCTGAACACCAATAATGCAAGTATTACTGCAATAAATCCCTGCCTTATCTTTGCAATCATATACTTTTTTATTGATAAGTCTGTTCCTGACAGTACACTGTATGTCTGTGCAACACTTGAAATTCCGCCAAAGGCACACAGCCAGACCGTAACAATAGTTTTCGCATCTGTCATAATCACTCTTATACCGGACAGCCATTCATTCCCTGCGAGCTGCATCGCACCTGTACTGACCTCTGTTATCCCTGCGGCAATGCACCCTGCCACATCGTATTTTTCAGGAATTATATATTCTATTATACTCGTTATTATTGAAAATAATATTATGTAACCGCCTATTTTTAATATTGTTTCACACGAATCCGCAATACTCTCATCAACGGCATCCATCACCGGATAATTTTTTTCAGTCTTAACATTTTCTCTGCTTCTCTCATCTTTCCTATTGCTCAATTTTTTACCGTCATTAAGATTTTTTTCAAACTTAACACTTTCTCCTATTCTCTCCGCTTTCTTGTAACTTAATTTCTTCCAGACATTAAAACTTTTTCCATCACTTCCATTTTTATATACATTCACAATCATTTTTTTATCCCGGCTACCCTGAGAAGATTTTTCTCTCACCGTCAATTTTTTTCTCACTATCCATGCATTTATCACCGCTGAACCTGCGACAACGACAAATATCAAAAACGGATTTTTTACATCAAGGCATTTTACCCCGATAAATTCAATAAGAAACATAGGGCTTAAATTATTGCAAAACATCATAAGATACTGGGCTTCTTCCCTCTTTATCTCTCCGTCCTTATACAACTGTGCAGCCGTTTTTGCCCCGATAGGACATCCGGCAAGAAACCCTATAAGTATTGGATAACTTCCGCCATCACTTACCCCAAACACTAACCCAAAAAGTGGTCTTAAAAAACGGTTTATGTATTTTGTGGTTTTTAATTTCACCAATATTCCGGACAAAATCATAAAAGGAAGCAATGACGGGACTATTGCCATAAACCATAACAGCAGCCCGTCTTTTGCTCCCTCACTCACAACTGACGGCATTATCGTAAATAAGATTATCATACCGACAGTCATCACTATAAATAATTTTCTTTTCATGATACACCTCTTTAAAATGATATGTCTGCACTATAAATCCATACATTTGTACCAATACCACACTATTACAATTTCAGTCTATAAGTCTGTGCACTACATACTATTGTCTGCAAAGCCTTAGACTTTATGCTAAACATATCTTTAAAAAGCTTTTTGTATCATGTTTATGTTATCATTTGTTTTTTATAACTATTTCATGCTGTGGTGCATCCTCCTGTTTAAATCCAACGAGATTGTCAATATACTTTTTCAATGTATCATCATATGTTATAGCATAATGACTTATAAGATTGATGCCGACAAAATTTATATTTTTGTCTTTAATACTTCCCATAAAATCAATATTCTGACCGTTTTCTTTAAAATATCCATCAACATTTTTAAGACCATTTATATACACACCCTGCCACTGTGCATACTCTTCATCAAACAGCTCTGTTAATATCTCCTTTTTGTCAATTATCAATGTAGGATAACCGTTTTCAAAATTTATGCTGTTGCAGCTAACCCCAAGAAGTGCTTTATTTCTTGTCTTTAGGTCATAAGGAATATTGTCTGCATTTATCACCACTTTTGTTCCGCTCTTTGCAACATCTTTTATTATATTTTCCGCATCATCCCTATCATCATATGTAAATCCGCTAAGATAAACAGTCTCATATTTTGACAATTCCGATGCCGAATATTTTTCTATATTTGTCTCATCACTTTCATAAATCTGAGGATATATCATCGCCAACTGATGTACCTTATCACCTATTCCTATCGCTTTGTAACTGTTTTCTACTTTAAAATTGCTATTATCACATTTGTCATGGTGAAAAAGTATATAATACTTATTTGATGATATAAGCCTGTAATTTTCTTTTTTTGCGGCATCCTCAACCATATATATGTCAGCATCTTTGTTTCTCATTTTAGACTTTTCTAAAACTATGGTATCATAGCCTGCCGAAATACACCTGTCAAAAACATAAAGGTATTCTCCAAGATCCATTGCCTCCGCAATTTTATCCGTAATCTTATCTTCATTAAGTTTTCCCGCAAGAATCATCTTATTTTTTGTTACTCTCTGTGCTTCCTTCAAAATACTGTCAGATACATCATTCTCTTCTGAAAATGTCACAAAATTATCTCGTTTCTGATATGTCAGATATGCCGAGGGAATCATATCCATACAAAGCAATATACATAATGCAATATGTATCTTAAGTTTTAATGTTTCCCACATGACAAATGCCACAAATATGCTGGTATATGACATAATAGCCAGAACATATAATCTGTCACTTCTAAAACCTGTTTTCTTTACAAACCATCCTGCAATCGGATTTACCGTAAATACCATAAGAAATATGCCATACAAAAACATTATATTCGTTTTTCGGTGACTGCATATAAATCCAAATACAGCACATAACAAAATAACTATTCCAAAATAATATATAGACTCATCATGTCTAAGATTATACACAGGATTTAACACATCTTTAAATGAAAAAATAATCGTATCTTCCGAGATACAAAAATTTTCACGATAAAATCCCTTTCCTGCTAATGACTGATATATTGTTACGATATTTGGCAAAAGAACTGCTGCTGCAGGTGCTATAATACCATGTTTTTCTTCATTTACTATTTTCCATAATAAAAGCAGTATCACCATGCAGCCTGAAATCACTGCCGCAGTATATGCATCAAGCTGCCTGAGTATCAGCAAAGCAACCGCGGTAATGACCGGCATAATTTTCTGCTTTGTTTTTATATAGTCAAAACTTGTATAAACTGCCACCGGCACGATTACCGTGCTGAGCAGTGCACTTATATTTTCGGTTACAACAACATTATAAAAATTGTATGGTATAAATATCCATATCAATCCCGTAAATATACCTGCAAAATATCTCTTTGTTCTGCAACCTATTAATACCCAGCACAATAAAGCGGCTAAACCTATAATTAAAACCATCTTTTCCCCATTTCCATGTCTATTATTGATACAAATATCTGTTCATAAGCATTATATCACTCAAGTATATTGTCAATTATATTTTCCATAACCTCATCCACCTGTTTTTCCGTCAATTTAGACATATTTTCTTTAAAATCAAGACCATCCCTAAGATCGATAATATAACTTCTTGTCGGAGTTTCACTACTCTCCATAAAAGCAAGTTCTCCTCCAAGCTTCGTTATTATGCTCCTTATCTCATCACAAAAATAATCTGATATATTTTCCAATGTTGGAACCATTGTGTCAAATGGAGGTATCTCATTCATAACTCTCCCCTGAAATTTTTCAAGATACTCTTCTATTGCTTTCTCAAATTTGTTAAAAAGAACAAGTTCTCCCTCACTCTTCATTATATAAAACACAAATTCCCATGTATGAGGATGTGTCTGACCATTTTTTCCGTTTATTATAATATAATGATTCGCATTAAGATAAAATTTAAATTTGTATTCTCTGTAAAGTCTAGTTGCCATATTTCTCCTCCTGACATTTTCAGATGCTGTTATATCAGCCAATCTGCTCTATTATCTTATTAAGATAATCATTGCAATACTCTTTTAACTTTTTATCGGATTTTCTCCATTCACATGGTGTCAGGCACTTATCATTTACTCCGATTATCATCTGCATGATATTTTTCACCTCATTTGCGGAATGTCCTATA
>OODT01001533.1_pt1 | contig 11185 bp, 7 predicted proteins | sample 1671841 | NCBI WGS metagenome assembly OODT01 (sample SAMN06348198, study PRJEB24527) | human gut metagenome | biome: human gut; feature: ankylosing spondylitis patient; material: feces | host: Homo sapiens | place: China | collected 2015-10 | reverse complement strand
ATCGGTCAGGCGGCAAGCTACGGCTGGCAGGATCTGCTGGAGCTGCTGGCCCTCATCACCATCAATCTGGGCGTGTTCAATCTGCTGCCCTTCCCGGCACTGGATGGCGGCAAGGTGGTATTTTTGATCATTGAGGGCGTTACCGGCCATGCAGTGCCGGAAAAGCTGCAGGGCACACTGACCATTGCGGCCTTTGCACTGCTGTTTGGCCTGATGCTCTTTGCAACCTATAATGACATCATCCGGCTTGTGACCGGTGCAATGTGAGCAAAAACAGAAAGGGGAGCTTTATGAGGCAGTTAAAACGGGAAGTGAAGATCGGCAATGTGACCATCGGCGGCAAGAATCCTATTGCGGTGCAGACGATGCTCAACGTGCCGGTGGAGGATATTGAGGGCAATGTGGCGCAGGCAAAGCGGTGCGAAGCTGCTGGCTGTCAGATCCTGCGCGTGACCTGCCCCAGCCCGGCGGATGCAAAGTGCATCGAAGCCGTCAAGAATGCGGTGAACATCCCCATTGTGGCAGACATCCATTTTGACTACAAGGCGGCTCTGGCCTGCGCAGATGTGGGCGTGGATAAGATCCGCATCAACCCCGGCAACATCGGCGACGATGACCGGGTGAAGGCTGTGGTGGATGCCTGTCAGCGCAAGAACATTCCCATCCGCATCGGCGTGAATGGCGGCAGTCTGGAAAAGCACATCCTTGCCAAATATGGTGCCCCCACGCCGGAGGCCATGGTGGAGAGTGCACTGTACCATGTGCGCCTGCTGGAAAAATTCGATTTCAACAACATCGTCATTTCCATCAAGAACTCCAATGTGCCCCGCATGATGGAGGCCTACCGCCAGCTCAGCGCTGTCACGGATTACCCGCTCCATGTGGGTGTTACCGAGGCGGGTACCTACCAGATGGGTCTGCTGAAAAGCGGCATGGGCATCGGCGGAATGCTGCTGGAAGGCATTGGCGATACCATCCGCGTCTCGCTGGCCGCAGAGCCGGAAAAGGAAGTGGAAGCGGGCTACAACATCCTGCGCGCCGTGGGCTTCCCGGTAGCAGGCCCGGAGGTCATCACCTGCCCCACCTGCGGCCGCACTCAGTATCCCTGCACCGAGATCGCCAATGAGGTGGAAAAGCGGCTGCAGGGCTGCAAAAAATCCATCAAGGTGGCCGTGATGGGCTGCGTGGTCAACGGCCCCGGTGAAGCCCGCGAAGCAGACATCGGCATTGCCGGCGGCAAGGGCGAGGCGGTGCTGTTTATCCACGGCAAGCCCATCAAAAAGCTGACCGGAGACAACATCCTGGATCAGTTCATGGATGAGATCTATAAACTGTAATTTGGCTTTTTTCACAGCTGCCACACCTGCAAAAAACGGGTGCGGCAGTTTGTGCTGTATAAAAAGGAGTACCATTTGTGACACCACTCGTATCCAACCTGTGGCCGCAGTTCATGGTTGACCCGGCATTTGCGGCCTGCTTCGGGCAGGTCATTGTGGAGCATGCGCAGATGCTGCGGCAGGAGCGGCAGGTCATCTTTACCCTGCGCAGCGGTGCGCCACTGGACAAAGATCTCTGTGCCCGGCTGCTGGCATCCCTGCAGCCGGATTATGAGGGCTTTGAGCTGCGCATCCAGAACCTGTTTGGCTATGCCATGCTGGACGAAACGGCCCTGCGCGATCTGATGGAAGAGATGAAGCGGGACGGCGTGCCCATCAACGGCTTTCTGGACCGGTGCAAGATCAACATCATCGGACAGAAGATCACCATCGGCGTATGCCATGGCACCAAGTTTTTGCAGGAGATGCACTTTGAAAAGCTGCTGGCAGAGCGCATTGCGGCCCACACCGGGGTAACGCCGCAGATAACGCTGCAAAGCGCTGTAAGCGAAGCCGAGCAGCACCAGATGGAAGAAAAGCTGGAGCGCAAGATCGCGCCACCGGTGGTCAAGTTTGAGAAAAAGAACACAGCACCGTCCATCAAGGTGGATGGTCTGGACCTGACCGATAAGCCCGTCACCATTTTCCACGGCAAGATGTTTACCCCCAAGAACCTCACCCCGCTGAAAGACCTTGGCGGCGAGGGCGGCAAGTGCACGATCTGGGGCGATGTGTTCTTCTCGGAGGTCAAGGGCAACTTCCGCAAAATTTATACCGTATCCATCACCGATTATCAGGGCTCCATCAACCTGAAGATCCGCGCGCAGGAAGGTGAGGACTGCTCCAAGTGGGAGAGCCTTGGCAAGGGCACCACCCTCATCGTGCGCGGCGACTGCTCCTACGACAAGTACGAACACGATTATATCGTCTACCCCTACGATGTGCTCATCGTGGAGCGCAAAAAGCGGGAGGATACCGCACCGGTCAAGCGTGTGGAGCTGCATCTGCACACCAAGCTTTCCAGCATGGACGGCTTCTGTGACCCCGGCGGCATCGTCAAGCTGGCCCACCGCATGGGACATCCGGCCGTTGCCATCACGGACCACGGTGTGTGTCAGGGTTACCCGGAAGCCATGCTGGCAGCGGACGATATCCATAAATCAGACCCGGACTTCAAGCTGATCTACGGCTGTGAAGCCTACTTTGTGGACGACATGATCCCCTGTGTATACGGTGTGAAGGATCAGCCGCTGGACGGGGAGTTCTGCGTGTTTGATACCGAGACCACCGGCCTTGACCCCGGCGTGGAGTATATGACCGAGATCGGTGCCGTTATCGTGAAAAACGGCGAGGTGGTGGAGGAATTTGATACCTTTGTCAAGCCCGGCAAGCCCATCACCCCCAAGATCACCGAGCTGACCGGCATCACCAACGAAATGGTGGCGGATGCTCCCGGCGAAAAGGAAGCACTGGAAGCCTTCCTCAAATTTGCGGGAGACCGCATCCTTGTGGGCCACAACGTCCACGCCTTTGATATGCGTTTCCTGCGCGCCGCCGCCAAGCGCAGCGGCATCAAGCTGGAGCCGACCTATATCGACACCCTAACCATGGCGCAGGCCATGTATCCCGGCCTGCACAATTACAAGCAGGGCACCATCAACAAGCATCTGGAGCTGCCTGCCTACGAAGCCCACCGTGCCTGTGAGGATTCTGCCGCGCTGGGCCGCATCTTCGGGGTCATGCTGAACGACCTGAAAGAAAAGCAGGTAGCAAAGGTCAGTGAGATCAACACCGGCCTTGGCGGCAACCGCGAGGTGCTGAAAAAGAAGTATTACCACCTCATCATTCTGGTCAAGAACCAGATGGGCCTGAAAAATCTGTACAAGATCGTCAGCGAAGCCCATGTGAACTACTTTTTCAAAAAGCCCCGGGTGCCCCGGAGCCTTTTGAACAAATACCGGGACGGCCTGCTGCTCACTTCCGCCTGCGAAGCCGGCGAGCTGTACCGAGCCATCGTGGATGGCACCAGCTATGAAGAACTGAAAAAGATCGCGTCCTACTACGATATTCTTGAGATCCAGCCGCTGGGCAACAACGCCTACATGGTGCGGGACGGCAAGGTGGACAGCGAAGAGGACATCAAAAACTTCAACCGCACGGTCATCAAGCTGGGCGAGGACCTGCACAAGCCGGTCATTGCCACCGGCGACGTGCACTTTACCGAGCCGGAGGACGCGGCTTACCGCGCTGTGTTGCAGGCGGGCAACGGCTTTAAAGATGCCGACAACCAGCCGCCGCTGTTCTTCCGCACCACGCAGGATATGCTGGCGCAGTTCTACTATCTGCCCAAGGAAAAAGCCTACGAGGTAGTGGTGAAGAACCCCCGCAAGATCGCGGCGATGATCGACAACAATGTTCGTGCCATCCCGCGCGGCACCTACCCGCCCAGCATCGAGGGTGCAGAGCAGCAATTGCGCGATGCTACGTGGGAACACGCCAAGCGCGATTACGGTGACCCGCTGCCCGAAATTGTGGAAAAGCGGCTGCAGAAGGAGCTGGACTCCATCTGCGGCCATGGCTACGCCGTGCTGTACGTCATTGCGGTCAAACTGGTGGCCTATTCCAACGCGGGCGGCTATCAGGTGGGCAGCCGTGGTTCGGTCGGCTCATCGGCCGTGGCCCACTTCTCCGGCATCTCGGAGGTGAACAGCCTGCCGCCCCACTATCGCTGCCCCAAGTGCAAGCACAGCGAGTTCATCACCGACGGCAGCGTGGACGACGGCTTTGACCTGCCGGATAAAAACTGCCCCAACTGCGGCACCCGTATGCTGGTGGACGGCCACGATATTCCCTTCGAGACCTTCCTCGGCTTCTACGGCGATAAAGAGCCGGATATCGACCTGAACTTTTCCGGCGAATATCAGTCCAATGTGCACCGCTATACCGAGGAGCTGTTCGGCAAAGCCAACGTGTTCAAGGCGGGCACCGTGTCCGGTATTCAGGACAAGACCGCCTACGGCTATGTCAAAAAATATCTGGATGAGCGCGGCCGCACGGTGAACCATGCGGAGGAGAACCGACTGACTCTGGGCTGCACCGGTGTCAAGCGCACCACGGGTCAGCACCCCGGCGGCATGGTCGTTGTGCCGGACACCTACGAGATCTACGATTTCTGTCCCATCCAGCACCCGGCGGACGATGTGGCAGGCGGCCTGCTGACCACACACTTCGAGTTCAAGTACCTGCACGATACCCTGCTCAAGCTGGACGAACTGGGCCACGATATGCCCACCTTCTACAAGTATTTTGAGGAGTACACCGGAATCCCCATCGATAGTATCCCCATGAACGACCCTAAGGTGTACAGCCTGCTGACCAGCCCCGAAGCGCTGGGCGTGACCCCGGAACAGATCGACAGCCAGACCGGAACCTTCGGCATCCCGGAAATGGGCACCAACTTCGTGCGCGGTATGCTGGTGGAGGCACGGCCCAAGAACTTCTCCGAGCTGATCCAGATCTCGGGCCTGTCCCACGGAACGGACGTGTGGACCGGCAACGCGGACGAGCTGATCCGCAGCGGCACCTGCACCATTGCGGAGGTCATTGGCTGCCGTGACAGCATCATGCTGTACCTGCTGCGCAAGGGTCTGGAACCCAAGATGGCCTTTGATATCATGGAGGCCGTGCGTAAGGGCAAGGTGGCCAAGGGCGGTTTCAAGGATGGCTGGGAGGAAGCCATGCGGGAGCACGAGGTGCCGGACTGGTACATCGAGAGCTGCCGCAAGATCAAGTATATGTTCCCCAAGGCCCATGCCGTGGCCTACCTAATGTCGGCCATTCGTCTGATGTGGTTCAAAATCTACCGTCCGCCGGAGTTCTATGCGGTATACTTTACCGTACGCGGCGACGACATCGACTACGAGGCCGCTGTGGGCGGTGCGGCAGTGGCCCGCGCCCACATGGAAGAAGTCAAGCGCCGCCTGAAGGAAGAGAAGAACGCCAAGGACGAGGATGTGCTGGTCAGCCTGCAGCTCGTCAACGAGATGCTGGTGCGCGGCTACGAGTTTTTACCCATTGAGCTGGGCAAGAGCCGCGGCTCCAAGTATGTGGTGGAGGACGGCAAGGTACGTCTGCCTTTCTCTTCGCTGAAGGGTCTTGGCGGTGCTGCCGCCGATGCACTGGAAAAGGTGACCATCCACGGCGAAGAATATATCTCGGTGGAAGAGTTGCAGCAGGCTTCCGGTGTCGGCAGCAGCATTCTGGACCGTCTGCGTCAGGTGGGCGCTCTGGGCGACCTGCCGGAGAGCAGTCAGGTGAGCTTCTTCTAAGGATTCTGAAAGCAAAAGTGCCTGCACGGCTTTAGCTGTGCAGGCACTTTTGCTTTAAAAAGCACCTGCGGCAAAAATCGCAGGTGCTTAAAAATTCAGCAGAACGGGGGAGTGTTTACTCCACGCTGATCATATAATAGTAAACGGGCTGGCCTCCGCGGATGTGGCTGACCTCAACGTGGTTCGGGCACTTTGCCTTTACGATCTCGGTCACTTTCTCGGCATCCTCATCGCTCACGTCGCAGCCGGAAATGATGGTGACGAAGCTGGAATCCTTCTTGCACATGCCGCGTGCCAGACGGTAGGTAGCTTTGGTGATATCGTTGGAGGTGGAAACGATCTTGCCGTTCTCCAGAGCCATGATCTCACCCTTCTTGATGCGCTTGCCGTCGTACTCACTGTCGCGGGCAGCATAGGTGATCAGACCGGTGGACACCTTGTCGGCAGCAGCCATCATGTTGATGGTGTTGGTCTCGGCGTTCACAGAGGAATCAAAGTTCAGCATGGCGGTAATGCCCATGGGCACGGTGCGGGTGGGCAGAACGACCACCTGACGGTCGGCCAGCTTCTGGGCCTGCTCAGCAGCCATGATGATGTTCTTGTTGTTGGGCAGCACGAACACGGTCTTTGCGGGCACGCTCTGGATGGCGGCGAGGATATCCTCGGTGGCTGGGTTCATGGTCTGACCACCGGAGACCACTGCGTCTGCAGCCAGATCGGTGAACACGGCCTTCAGGCCTTCACCGGCGGCAACAGCAACAAAGCCATAGTCACGGCTGGGGTCCACAGCAGCGTAGACGAACTCGCTGGACTGAGAAGGGGCCTTCTCAGCAGAAGCCTGCTTTTCCAGGCTCTTGCCCTGCTTCTGACGGGCCAGGAACTGCTCGTGCATGTTCTCGATCTTGAAGTTGGTCAGGTAGCCATACTTGATGGCTTCGCTCAGGATCTTGCCGGGATCAGCGGTGTGCACATGCAGGTTGATCACATCGTCATCCTCGATGCACACCACACTGTCGCCGTTGGATTCTGCAAAGGCACGCATCTTTGCGGCGCTTGCACCCTCATACTTGTTGATCAGGAACTGGGTGCAGTAGCCGTTCTTGATGTCCTCCACCTTCATCAGGTCGTCGGTGAACACGCCCTTGCCGGCGTTCTCGGTGGAGAGCTTTGCCTTGTTGGGAGCAGCCTCGCCGCCTGCCACGATGCCTTCGCCATGGAACACCTTGCCCATACCCTCAAAGATGACCATGATGCCCTGACCACCGGCATCCACAACGCCGGCCTTCTTCAGAACAGGCAGCAGGTTGGGGGTGTCCTCCAGAGCCTTCTGGCCGGCGGTCATCACCACATCCCACAGAGCGGGCACATCCTCGGCACCGCAGGCAGCAGCTTCCTCAGAGGCAATGCGTGCAACCGTGAGGATGGTGCCCTCGGTGGGCTTCATAACGGCCTTATAAGCGCCCTCGACACCCTTCTTCAGGGCCTCGACAATGTCGGCAGCGGTGGCTTCCTTCTTGCCTTCCAGCGCCTTGGAGAAGCCGCGGAACAGCAGGCTGGTGATAACACCGGAGTTGCCGCGTGCGCCGCGCAGCATGGCGGAAGCAGCGGTCTTGGAAGCCTCACCCACGGTGCAGCTGTCGTCCAATGCTTCCAGCTCGCGCACAGAAGCACCCACGGTCATGCCCATGTTGGTGCCAGTGTCGCCATCAGGAACAGGGAAAACGTTCAGCTCGTCCACGCGGGAGCGCTGATTGTTGATGTTGTTGGCGCCAGAGATAATGGCGTCACGCAAAATCTTACCAGAAATCATTCTTTTTTACTCCTTGTACTTGCCGGAAAAGCCCGGCGCATTCGGATGAACCAACAAAAATCAGGCGATCACATCGTCTACCGAAACCACAACGCGGGCAACCTTCAGGCCGGTAGCCTGCTCTACCTCGTCCTTGACGCGGTGAGAGATGCTGCGTGCGGCGGTAGAAATGTTCAGGCCATAGCTCACTGCAATGTGCAGTTCGATCACCAGACGACCATCCTCCTGCGTGACACGGACACCCTTTTCCGGGTAATCAGAACCGTGCACCATGCTTCTGACGGCATCGGTCATATCACGGGGTGCCATTGCGGCAACACCGTAACACTGTTTGGCTGCTTCACCTACCAGAGTAGCAAAATACCCGGACGTAAAGCTGACATCCCCCAGAGGGAAACGGGAAGTGATCATAGTCGCTCTGCTCCTTTATGTTATTTTCATAAAACACATTCAAGGTCTGGTGCGCAGCGGCGGACAGATACACATACTGCGCCGAGAAACACCCACATTATTATACAACTTTGGGGCGCGCTTGTACAGCGCAAAATGCTGGTATATCAACTTTTTGCGCAGGTTTCTGCATTGGCGGCATGGTTCGGGCGGCTTCGCACCGGGAAGGTGATAGCATAACGGACGCTGGTTGCTTTTTATCAAAACCGAAAGTATGACGAAAGAAAGCAAACAATCTGTTAAAAAAATATAAAAGGTGGGTGATAACTCTTTATTCGACTATGAAAAAGTGCTAAAATAGAAACAAGGATAGGGACTGCGGCGCAGGGTCCCGCTTGTGCGGATGAACTGCGTTATTTTTTGCGCACGGCGCGTGGAACAATGTTTAGGAGCTGTTGTCATGAATATTCTGTTTTTCCTTTCACCCAAGCAGGATCTGATGTATGTTTACGACGATTTCACCCTTCGGCAGACGCTGGAAAAGTGGGAGAATAACCGCTACGCGTCCATTCCGGTGCTCAACCGGCAGGGAAAATATGTGGGCACCCTGACCGAGGGCGACATTCTCTGGGGGCTGAAAAAGTTCCATGGTCTGGATCTGGAAGCGGCTGAGGATGTCCCCATTTCGGCCTTCCCGCACAAGCGCGACTACAAGGCTGTCACCGTGACCACCAGCATGGATCAGCTGATCGAAGCGGCCATGAACCAGAACTTTGTGCCGGTTGTGGATGACCGCGGCATCTTCATTGGCATCGTGCGCAGGCAGGCGATCATCCGTTACTGCTATGAGAAGGCCCGCACAGAGCAGCAGGCCCATGAGCAGCGCATCCCGGAATATGCCGCTGTGCATTGAACGATATAAATAGGTGGCCAGCCGCCCGGTTCCGCATCTGAAGCCGGGCGGCTTTTTGTCTGCAAAATGCGTTGAAAATCCGATTTATAGTACCTGCTGTGTGCGATAATACAGCCATGGAACAAAAACGTTCTGAAAAGCTGCAAAAAACGAGATACAGGAGGGAACACGGATGAAAGATTTTGAACTGCGTTATGTTGGAAGCCATGTGGAAGTATACACCGGCAGCGGAGTGTTCCTGTTTTCGGCCGATACGGTGCGGGAAGCAATGGAAGAACTGGCAGAGTAAGCGCCCGCAAACAGACAGGGACTTCGGTGCAAATGTAAAATTGATGTAAAATAATTGAAAAGGAAAGAGCACGAATTCATTAAGAGACGGAAAAATGTGTAGAAAAAGTGATTTTCTTGTAAAATAAACCTTGTTGTGACAGGATAAAAAATGATATAATAGATCCAAGCGCGGTCATTGTGCGCCGTTCTGCGCAGCAGAGCGGCAGGCCGCAGCATCTGCCGGATCAAGCAGGCCCGGTGTGCGGGCAGGGCAGATGTACAAGGATCAAAAGGAAGATCATTTTTAGGAGTATCGTTATGGATATCACACACATTACCTCTCTGTTGGGTGGAATTGCGCTGTTTCTGTACGGCATGTCCATTATGGGCGCTGGTCTGGAAAAACTGGCCGGCGGCAAAATGCAGGGCGTGCTGCAAAAGCTGACCTCCTCAACGCTCAAGGGCGTTATTTTTGGCACCCTCATCACGGGTGTCATCCAGTCCTCGGCCGGCACGGTCGTTATTTGTGTCGGTCTGGTAAACTCCGGCATCATGACCCTTACGCAGTCGGTAGGTGTCATTATGGGTGCAAACATTGGTACCACTGTTACCGGCCAGCTGATCCGCATGGCGGATATCTCCGGTGACAGTCTCTGGCTGACACTGATCCAGCCCAAGACCTTTGCGCCCGTGGTGGCGTTTATCGGCTGCATTTTTTATGTGTTCCTGCGCAGCGCTAAAAGGAAGAACATCGGCCAGATCATGCTGGGCTTCGGCATCCTGTTTACCGGCATGAGCCTGATGGACACCGGTGTGGCTCCTCTGCGTGAGAGCGCCGTGTTCCAGAATCTGTTCGTTACCATGACGAATCCCGTTCTGGGCATTCTGGTGGGCGTGGTGGTCACGGTGATCATCCAGTCCTCCTCGGCATCGGTGGGTATCCTGCAGGCACTGTCCAGCACGGGTCTGGTCACCTTCAGCTCTGCCATCCCCATTATTCTGGGCGCACACATCGGCACGGCCTTTACGCCGCTGCTCACCATTGGCGGCTCCTCCAAGGACGGCAAGCGCGCTGCACTGATCCATCTGTACTTCAACATCATTGGCAGCGTGATCCTGCTGGCACTGGTGTATGCGGTGCAGTTCACCGTTGGCATCCCCATGTGGAACGACGTGATGAACAAGAGCACCATTGCAAACATCCACACCCTTTCCAGCGTGTGCGCCATGCTGCTGTTCCTGCCGTGCAGCGGCGTGCTTTCCAAGCTGGCCATGCTTACCGTGCCGGACAGTGCCGAGGAAGCACAGGAGCTGAGCATGCCGGTGCTGGATGAACGTCTGTTCAAAAGCCCGGCTGTGGCCCTGCAGCAGGCTAAGAGCGCTGTGGTCAAGATGTCCCGCCGTGCTGCCCGCAATGTGAATCTGGCTGCACCGCTGTTGCTGAAGATGGACGAGGATGCCGTCAGCGCCATCCGGGTGCGTGAAAACCTGATCGACCGCATGGAGGTGGCAATCTCCAACTATCTGATCAAGATGACCGATCAGGAGCTGGGCGACGATGAGAGCCACACTGTGACCGAACTGCTGAATTTTGTTACCGAGTTCGAGCGCATCGGCGACTATGCGGTGAACATTATGGAAAAGGCAGAAGAATTGCAGGAAAAGGAAGCGTCCTTCAGTGAAAACGCCACCAAGGAGCTGCAGCTGCTGGAGAATGCGCTGAACCGCATCCTGAACCTGACCAACGATGCCTTTGAAAACAGCGATATGCGTCTGGCGGCTCAGGTGGAACCGCTGGAAGAGGTGATCGATGTGATGGCGGAGCGCCTGCGCGACCAGCACATCCTGCGCCTGAAGGACGGCGTGTGCTCCATTGATACGGGTGTCGTGTTCCTGGATGTGCTGAACAATGCAGAGCGCATCTCGGATCACTGCTCCAACGTTGCTGCCCGCCTGATCGGCATGGATGCCGGCGAGGACTACGACTCCCACACCCTCAAGAGCATCATGCACCACAACCCCACCAAGGACTACATGCTGGAATACGAGGAGTGCCGCAAGGCCTACCTTGTTCCGCTGGAAGAAATGGAAGCCTGAA
>OODT01001531.1_pt1 | contig 11196 bp, 6 predicted proteins | sample 1671841 | NCBI WGS metagenome assembly OODT01 (sample SAMN06348198, study PRJEB24527) | human gut metagenome | biome: human gut; feature: ankylosing spondylitis patient; material: feces | host: Homo sapiens | place: China | collected 2015-10 | reverse complement strand
TCGGACACATGCATTACCTGAAACTGCATCACCTGGTAGACGATAAGATTCATGCCCGTTCTACCGGCCCATACTCCCTCGTTACACAGCAGCCTCTGGGTGGTAAAGCTCAGTTCGGTGGACAGCGTTTCGGAGAGATGGAGGTTTGGGCTCTGGAGGCATACGGTGCATCCTATACACTCCAGGAAATCCTGACAGTTAAATCCGATGATGTAGTCGGTCGTGTGAAGACTTATGAAGCAATCATCAAGGGTGATAACATCCCTGAGCCTGGTATTCCGGAATCCTTTAAGGTTCTTCTTAAAGAGCTCCAGTCCCTGGCATTGGATGTACGTGTGCTCAAAGATGATCAGACAGAAGTTCAGATCATGGAGAATGTAGATTACGGCGAAACCGATCTTCGTGCAGTTATCGAGGGAGATTCCCGCGGCCACAGAGGAGAGGAATCCTTCAGCAAACATGGCTATACCAAGCAGGAGTTTGACGGAGAGGAACTTGTTGATGTGGACGAGGACGAAGAAGAGGATTATGAATCCGAAATCGACGATTCCTACGATGATATCGAAGAGTAGAAAGGGGAAAAGAATACATGGCAGAATCAACCAATACCAATGAAACATATCAGCCAATGACTTTTGATGCCATTAAAATCGGACTGGCGTCCCCGGAAAAGATCAGAGAGTGGTCAAGAGGTGAGGTTACAAAACCGGAAACCATCAACTACCGTACCTTGAAACCGGAGAAAGACGGACTTTTCTGTGAAAGAATTTTCGGACCAAGCAAGGACTGGGAGTGCCACTGCGGTAAATATAAGAAAATCCGTTATAAAGGTGTTGTCTGCGACCGATGCGGCGTTGAGGTTACCAAGGCTTCCGTTCGTAGAGAGCGTATGGGTCACATTGAGCTTGCTGCTCCTGTTTCCCATATCTGGTATTTCAAGGGTATTCCGTCCCGTATGGGACTTATCCTGGATCTGACTCCAAGAACACTGGAGAAAGTTCTTTATTTTGCAAATTATATTGTACTGGATCCGGCAGATTCCGGACTCCAATACAAGCAGATCCTTACTGAGAGAGAATATCAGGATGCCCGTGAGTCTTACGGAAATAACTTCCGCGTAGGCATGGGTGCTGAGGCTATCAAAGAGCTCCTTATGGCTATCGACCTTGAGAAGGATTCCGCTGAATTAAAGGCAGAGCTGGTTAAGGCAACAGGCCAGAAGCGTGCAAGGATCATCAAACGTCTTGAGGTTGTTGAATCTTTCCGTGAGTCAGGAAACCGTCCTGAGTGGATGATTCTTGATGTTGTTCCTGTAATCCCGCCAGATCTTCGTCCTATGGTACAGCTGGATGGTGGACGTTTTGCGACATCTGACCTGAATGATCTGTACAGAAGAATCATTAATCGTAATAATCGTCTGAAAAGACTGCTGGAGCTTGGTGCTCCGGATATCATTGTCCGCAATGAGAAACGTATGCTTCAGGAAGCAGTTGATGCCCTGATCGACAATGGTCGTCGTGGCCGTCCGGTTACAGGTCCTGGAAACAGAGCCCTGAAATCCCTTTCTGATATGCTGAAAGGTAAATCCGGACGTTTCCGTCAGAACCTTCTCGGTAAACGAGTTGACTATTCCGGACGTTCCGTTATCGTTGTAGGACCGGAACTTAAGATTTATCAGTGTGGTCTTCCGAAAGAGATGGCCATTGAGCTGTTCAAACCTTTCGTTATGAAAGAGCTTGTTGCCAACGGAACTTCACACAACATTAAGAACGCCAAGAAAATGGTTGAGAAGCTGGAGCCTGCTGTATGGGATGTTCTGGAGGATGTTATCAAAGAACATCCGGTTATGCTGAACCGAGCACCTACACTGCATCGTCTTGGTATCCAGGCATTCGAACCGATCCTTGTAGAAGGTAAAGCGATCAAACTGCATCCGCTGGTTTGTACCGCATTCAACGCTGACTTCGATGGTGACCAGATGGCCGTACATCTTCCGCTTTCACAGGAAGCACAGGCAGAGTGCCGTTTCCTTCTGTTATCACCGAACAACCTGCTGAAACCTTCTGATGGTGGTCCTGTAGCCGTTCCTTCACAGGATATGGTACTTGGTATCTACTATCTGACTCAGGAAAGACCTGGAAACAAGGGTGAAGGCAAGTTCTTTAAGAGCGTAAACGAAGCAATCCTTGCTTATGAGAATAAAGTAATCACACTGCAGTCCAGAATCCATGTTCGCTGCAGCAAGACAATGCCGGACGGATCCGTTCTGACCGGTACAGTAGAATCTACACTTGGACGTTTCCTGTTTAACGAAATCCTTCCACAGGATCTTGGTTTCGTAGACAGAAGTGTTCCGGGAAATGAACTTCTTCTTGAGGTTGACTTCCTGGTAGCCAAGAAACAGCTGAAACAGATTCTTGAAAAAGTTATCAATACTCACGGTGCTACAAAGACTGCTGAGGTTCTTGATGCGATCAAAGCTACAGGTTACAAATATTCCACACGTGCAGCCATGACTGTTGCCATTGCCGATATGACAGTTCCGCCTCAGAAACCGGAAATGATCAAACAGGCTCAGGATACTGTAGACCTTATCACAAAGAACTATAAACGTGGTCTTATCACCGAGGAAGAGCGTTACAAAGAAGTTGTTGATACATGGAAGAAGACTGACGATGAGCTTACACATGCTCTGCTGACCGGTCTTGATAAATACAACAACATCTTCATGATGGCTGACTCCGGTGCCCGTGGTTCCGATAAACAGATCAAACAGCTTGCAGGTATGCGAGGACTGATGGCCGATACAACCGGTCACACCATCGAGCTGCCTATCAAGTCAAACTTCCGTGAAGGTCTTGACGTACTGGAATACTTCATGTCTGCACATGGAGCACGTAAAGGTATGTCCGATACAGCTCTTCGTACAGCCGATTCAGGTTACCTGACAAGACGTATGGTTGACGTTTCTCAGGATCTGATCGTACGTGAGACAGACTGCTGTGAAAACAGAGATGAGATCTCAGGTATGTATGTAGAATCTTTTGTAGATGGTAAAGAAGAGATCGAAGGACTTCAGGAGCGTATCACAGGTCGTTTCTCCTGTGAGACAATTAAGAATAAAGATGGCGAAGTTATCGTAAAAGCCAACCATATGATCACACCGAAACGTGCTGCCCGCATCATGAAAGAAGGCGTGGACAATCAGACAGGCGGATCTATCGAGAAAGTTAAGATCCGTACAATCCTTACATGTAAATGTAAAGTTGGTATCTGTGCGAAATGTTACGGTGCGAACCTTGCAACCGGCGAGCCGGTACAGGTTGGTGAATCTGTCGGTATCATTGCTGCTCAGTCTATCGGTGAGCCAGGTACACAGCTTACCATGCGTACTTTCCACAGTGGTGGTGTTGCCGGTGGAGATATCACACAGGGTCTTCCTCGTGTCGAGGAGCTTTTTGAGGCAAGAAAGCCGAAAGGACTTGCTGTTATCACTGAAATCAAGGGTGTTGCTACAATCAATGACACCAAGAAGAAGAGAGAGATCATCGTAACAGATCCGGAGACTGGCGAATCCAAGACTTACCTGATTCCATACGGTTCCCGTATCAAGATCATGGACGGACAGGTTATGGAGGCTGGTGATGAGCTTACAGAAGGTAGTGTAAACCCGCATGATATCCTTCGAATCAAGGGTGTTCGTGCAGTTCAGGATTACATGATTCGTGAGGTCCAGCGTGTATACCGTCTGCAGGGCGTTGAGATCAACGATAAGCATATCGAGGTTATCGTTCATCAGATGCTGAAGAAAATCCGTATCGAGGATAACGGAGATTCTGAGTTCCTGCCAGGTACACTTGTTGACTTCCTTGAGTATGAGGAAGTAAATGAGAAACTGGAAGCTGAGGGATTACGTCCTGCAATTGGAAAACAGGGAATGCTTGGTATTACCAAGGCATCTCTGGCAACTGATTCCTTCTTGTCAGCTGCTTCTTTCCAGGAGACTACCAAGGTTCTGACCGAAGCTGCTATCAAGGGTAAGGTTGACCATCTGATCGGTCTGAAAGAGAATGTAATCATCGGTAAATTGATTCCAGCTGGTACAGGCATGAAGTGCTACAGCGATGTAGAGCTTGATACAGGAATGCCGGAAGAGCCAGAAGAAATCGAATTCGATGAAATGGACTACGAGGATCAGGATGTGCTGGATGTAGCGGAAGACTCAGAAGAGCTGGAGACTGCTGATGAGGCAGATCTTGCAGTGGATGAGGATGAGGATACATTTGAGGATGAGGATTCTTCTGAAGATAGTGAAGAATAAACGATAAAATATGAAATCCCCCAGGGTGACAGAAATGTTGCTTTGGGGGATTTTTGTGTAACAGAGAATTCTATGGAACTTACTGTTACACAAAAAAGTGTAGCCCGGCAGGAACACACTGCAGCAGCAAGGGAAATGCTGCTCGAGACAATCCGCCGTAGGCGAGGGTAAGGAAAAATATGGATAGAGGAAAATACAACCTGGTCTATCATTTGTGGTAAGATTCCTGTATAATGTTTTATGTAACTATTCAGAAGGCAGTATTCCGCGAGGTGTTCTGGGGGAAAAGTAGTTCACAGAAAACCCGAGAATAGCGGTGTGAAATCACGTAAACCATGATTTCTGTGTATCGTTACGGGGAAGACTTGCCAGTCCATTTAAAAAGTCATTACCCGTTCGAGGAGGGAGAACATACATGGATAAAGATGTTCCGGTTTCCGTCTGGCCAGAATGGGAACTTATAGAGAAAATAGGCGAAGGATCCTTTGGGAAAGTGTATAAAGCAAAGCGGACAGAACGAGGCCGTTCTTTTTACTCCGCAATCAAGATCATATCCATACCGGCAAGTAAGGGAGAACTTGACAGCGTACGCTCAGAGATGAATAATGAGCAGTCTACCAGGGAATATTTTCGAAATCTGGTAGAAGACTGCATTCAGGAAATATATACTATGGAGCATTTTTGCGGAAATTCCCATGTGGTTTCATTTGAAGATTTCAAAGTGGTGGAATATTTGGATGAGATCGGCTGGGACATTTCCATAAGAATGGAATATCTTACCAGTTTTATGGATTACTGTACAGGCAAGGAGCTTACTGAGAAGGAAGTGATCAAGCTTGGCTGTGACCTGGCTATGGCATTGATTTATTGCAGAAAATTGAATATTATTCACCGTGATGTGAAACCGGAGAATATTTTTGTGTCCAGATTCGGTGATTTTAAGCTGGGTGACTTTGGAATTGCCAGGGAACAGGCACATACTATGAGCAATATGTCCAAGAAAGGTACCTATTCCTACATGGCACCGGAGATTTACAAGGGTGAGAAGTACGACAGCAGTATTGATATCTATTCCCTTGGAATTGTATTATATAAATTGATGAATCAGAACAGGCTGCCTTTTCTTTCACTGGATAAGCAGTTGATTACATACAGAGATAAAGAGACTGCCCTTGCACGGAGAATGGCAGGGGAGAAAATGCCGGTACCAGTTAATGCCAGTGCTGCTTTTTCCCACATTATACTAAAAGCATGTGCATATGAGCCGGGGAAACGTTACAGGAAACCAGAAGATATGCTGCGGGATTTGGAGAAGCTTCGTCTGGCACCGGTGAATGCAGAGAAAGAGTGGGAGAAGTCCCAGTGGGAGCTGACAAATTCGGCAGAACTTGAGCGGGACCAGAGAAGATATGCCCCTCAGGAGCCGGAAGACCGTATGGAGCGGACCCATGTGGCAGAAGACCCTCAGATTGAGAAAGCTGTCCGGGAAGAAGAGGCACAGCTCAGAAAGCCTGCGAAAAATGCAGTGAAAAATTATGAGAAACAGTCAGTAAATGCCTCTTCCACTAAGCGAAAGAAGCAGCAGAGAAGCGGGTGGGACCAGGAAAGACAGATTTCACCATGGACAGTTTCCCTTATTGTAGTGGCGCTTGCGGCATGCATTATTATTGGTGTTTATATGAAATTAATCCATGATGAGGATCGCAAGGCTCAAAATACGGAGAACGTTATGGAAGTTCTGGAAGCTAATGATAACAGTACTGCTCAAATTGATGAATTTTCTACTTCAATTCAGACAATTAAGGAGCAGGCGAATACAATTGTAAGCGAACTTCCGGACTGCAAGGAAGTTGGCAAGGAAGGCGATCGGCTTCGCTACTATGACAGCAATGGGAAACTGGTAAAAGCGCTGATTTATCCGGAGACATCCGAAGATGGAGTTTATGAGGAGTATTATTACTGGGATGAACGTCTGTTTTTTGCATATGTATGGACTGGTAATAAGAAGGAATTATATTATTATGACAAGCGTGGCAAACTGATCCGCTGGATCGATACAGACGGAACTGTCCACGATAAGGAGAATGACAGTACTGAGTACACCAAGCGTGGCGAGAAATACTGGAAAAATGCGCTGGAGCAGTTAGATGAATGATGATACCGGTCATATAAGAAGTGGCTGTGATTCTTTGGAATATCGACAGACAGACGAAGAGGAATAGAATGACATATCATATTGATTATGCATATACCTGCCATGCAGGGAAAGTGCGACCAAATAACGAGGACAATTTCTGGTGCTGCGGAGAGCACCTTCCAGTGAGTAATCATGGAACAGAAGAAATCCGTACAGGTATCAGGCTTCGGGGGAGCCTTCCGGTAATGGCTGTTTTTGACGGCATGGGAGGGGAGAGCCAGGGGGAAATGGCTGCCTGGCTTGCTTCTGACAGCCTGGAACATTTTTATAGGGAAAATAAGGGGATGCTTCGTAAAGCACCAGAACTTTTTCTTACGGAAGCCTGTAAGAATATGAATCAGGCTGTATGTGATTATGGTCGGGAACAACGGATCAGTGCCATGGGAACTACTATGGCGATGATTGCTTTTGGAAAAAAAGAAGCGTATATCTGTAATCTGGGAGACAGCAGGATTTATCGGTTTTCCAAGGGGAATTTTTCACAGATTTCCAGAGATCATGTGTTGAAAAGCTGCAGATTTGGGAAAGCACCACTGACTCAGTTTCTGGGAGTGGAGGAGACCGAGATGAAGCTGGAACCTGCCATTGCGGCAGTTCCTTATCAGGATAGGGACCGTTATCTGCTTTGCTCAGACGGGGTAACAGATATGTTATCTGATCGCGAGATTGAAGAAATTATGAAGCTGGAGGACTCAATTCGTGATATTGCCCATGCTCTTTTAACAAGGGTACTGGATAAAGGGGCCAGAGATAATACTACGATCATTCTCTGCGAGGTAAGAGCAGATAATCGGCCGTTCAAAACCTGGCTTTTGCAGAAGAAGGGATAAATCAGAGGGCAAAATTTTTCACAATTTAAGTAGTTGATTATAGGAAAATGAAGGTGATTTATGATGAAAAATCGTATGCAGGATCTTGATTTTGAACAGACAGTGGCATTTGATTCCGTAAAGGATTTTGAATTTACCAGAAGGGCCGCCCAGAGATTTCGGCAGGTAGTCAGTCTGGATGGATTTGAGGATGAAGATGCGGACGTTATTTTTCATTATTTATATAAAGAGTTGGAGTTGGTTTCGTTCGGAGATCATTTGAAGAGATATATCTATGAAAGAGCTGGGATTGAGGAACCGTTTGGGGAAGTGCCCCAGGAGATATACCGAGATATTGCAGTTGATTCTTTCCGGGAAACCTATACACCCAAGTCTATGAATCCTACTTCAACTAAGCTTCCTGCGTTGGTGAACAACTGGCTTACCCAGGCCTCAGTAAAGCGCGAGACTGTATTTCTGCTGGGCTTCGGGCTTCGCATGAGCGCGGAGGATGTTTCAGACTTTCTGACAAGGGTGCTGAAGGAGCAGGATTTTGATTTCCATAATCCAGAGGAAGTGATCTACTGGTATTGTTATAGTAAGCAGCTTCCTTACAGCAAGGCAGAGGAATATAAAGAGAATTACAAATCCATGGAGCCTGCAACAGACAAGGGGAAAGTGGCGGAAGTAATCAGCGGCGATTTTACCATAGATACAGAGGAAAAATTGCTGAAATATCTGGCATGCCTGAAAGCTGGCTGGGATGATCCAATGAATGAGAAGAGTCAGGCATTTCAGGAGTTCCTGCGCCTTCTGGAACATGCGAAGCAGATCATTGCGGCCATGTATCAGAAAGATGAGGAGGAGAAAGGCCGGGATAAGGTCTGGAAACCGGAGAATATTACTTCTTCTGACCTGGAGAAGGTAATCTGCAATGGTATTCCTATTAATAAGATGGGAAATCTGAAAAAAATGTCTGCCTCTATCCTGGCGAAACATTTCAGCCAGAAGAGATTCAGCAGACAGAGAATTACCAATATTCTGAATCACAAGTTCCCGGTAGAGCGCTTTGATCTTCTTACGTTGGAGTTCTTTATCGTGTCTCAGGAGATGGAGGATGATGATCCCTATGACAGATACCACCATTTCATAGAGGAAGCGCAGAGAATTCTGAAAAAGTGTGGAATGAGCGAGATTTATATTGTGAACCCATACGAATGCTTCCTTCTGATGTGTCTTTTGACGGATTGTCCGTTGGCTGTTTTTTCAGAGATATGGGAAATGTCATATGAAGAGAATGGGGACGAGGAGTAGGTAATTTCTTAATATAGAAATGCGCAGTGTTGTTTGGAGGCACTGCGCATTTTTAATAGCAATTAAGGTTAATCATTATAGTAGAGATAAATACTGCGGCTAAGCTGTGCAATTGTATTCTGGGCTTCTCCCGGGCTGGAGAGGTTCTGGGAAAGGAAGACGATGACCAGATCGTTTCCACCCTGTGCGTTGTACAGGATTCCGGCATCATTTTCTACATTGGAAAGCTCACCGGTTTTGTTGGCAACGCTGACGCCCTCTGGCAGGGCTGCCGGAATCTTGTTGGTACGTTGCTGCTGCTTCAGAAGGGAATACATTTCTTCTGCATGTAAAAGGCTTGGCGTCTGAGTAGTACCAGAGCAGATCTGGTAAATTTCTTTCAGGAATTTTCCACAGTCATAGGCAGAAGTGTAATTATCTCCGAATTCGTTGCTGGCAAGAAGCAGTCGTCCCATGGAAGTATTTGTGTAGCCGTGAGACTGACAGAAGCTGTTTACTTTCTGCATACCTGCAGTGCTGTCGCCACTTCCCAGGCAGGAAACCAGACTGTTTGCCGCGTCATTATCACTGACGGTGATCATTGGTGTCAGATAGGAATCCAGGGTGGCAGAACCATACTGCTGGGATAAAGAATCATAATTCTCATATACTGCACCCATAATGAAAAGCTTGATCAGGCTGGCTGCCTGCATTGGGGTGTCATTGATCGTAGCCTCTGAGCCGCCTGAAAGGTCACAGATATAAACGCTCCAGGAACCGTTTGAACCAGGAAGCTGGGATTGGATCTGAGTGACCAGAGTATCCATCTTTTCATCGGATTTGTTGTCAAAAGCAGAACTTCCGTGGGAGGGAGAGATGGTGCCATCATCGTCAGAAAGTTCGGGGGTAATAGCAGCCATGGTAGAATCTTTTTTTCCCTGGGAAGTGCCATCTGTTGTCTGAACGGGGGCGGAGCCGGATGACTGGGAAGGACCTACTGGTTCTGCATTGGCAGCAGGAGTCTGATAAGGAACAGTTACTTCCTCCGGAGTTGGAGAAGACTGTACAGAACCTGCACTTTCTCTTTGGGAAGGTCCCTTGACAGAAGAATCATCAGTAGAAGATTCGCTGTCGGAACTTCCATCATCGGAAACAAAGCCGCTCTGGTCGGCGTCATCAGAAGTCTCATCACTAGAGGTAAATCCGGAAGTTTCACCGTCAGTGAAATCTTCAGTCTGGGCTGTTGCTGAACCGTTTTTTGCTGGATTAATACTTCTCTGGCTGTCCTTTCTGAAGAAAGTAAGGTAAAGAATGATAAGAATTAGTAAAGCAGCGACAATGCCAAGAAAAATCAGCAGATAAGAAGATGTTTGTTTCTTTCTATTATTTTTCATAAGTTCTCCTTTCGAATCAATGAAATATCTGGAAGAGACATTATGTTATGGCAATAAATCCAGATTTATTTTTCCGCAAAATATGCATCAATCCCATCAGCGATTCCAGATGCCATTGTGTCCTGAAAATCCGGATTGCTCATTTTCAGATCGTCAGATTCATTGGTCATAAATCCCATTTCCACAATAGTTACCGGAATGGTGCTCCAGTTGATTCCAGTCATATTGTCGGCATATGTTACGCCGCGGTTTTCAAATCCGGTTGCGTCACAGTAGGCATCCAGAATGCACTGGGAAAGGCTGTTGGAATCATCATAGAGCTGGGATACATAAGGATTGGAAGAGGAGGGGGAAATGGTAAGTGCACCGGCAGCAGAGGAAGACTCAGCACCATTGGCGTGGATGCGCACGTAAACATCAGCCCCCTGTCCGGCTACATATTCAGCTCGCTCTTTATTGCTGATGGCAGTATCATTATCAGTTCTGGTGAGAACTGTCTGATAGCCACGGTCTTCCAGAATCTGCTGCAGCTTCAAAGAAACATCCAGATTCAGCTGATATTCATGCAGACCTGAAAAAGTTCCCTGGGTTCCTGTTGAGGCTTTGGCTTTCATTTCTGTGGAACCTGGACCAAGAGGTTCAAGGTCACTCATATCCACATTTGGCCCCTGATGACCGGGATCAATACCAATTATATGTGACTGGACTACAGGCGGTCCCTGAAGCTCATCAGGGGTCTCTGCACAGACAGTGCACAGATTTATAAATCCTGTTCCGGAAAAAATCATGAGGCCAAATACAAAAATCCTGGAGAATCCACTGGATTTAGCCACTGTTTTTGGAAAACGCATATGTATGCTCCTGTTCGTAGTGAATTTTTTACTATTCAGCTGGCAGTATTTCATAAAGTGTGTACCGTGAAGGCACTGAACAGTTCTTTTTTTTCTTATTATAATAATGCGGAGACGTGAATGCAATGTAAAGTTGGGTTTTCACAACTGTTCTTGAAGAACACAAAAAATTGTTCACGCAATTTTGTACATCTGGTTTATGTATATTCCATCTGAATTCATTTACCGCAGTTTGATAATAAGATATGCGTGTCAAAAGGTCTTTTGACACGCATTTAATACCCGGATTGCTACGCAGCTACGCTGCTCCCGCAATCCTCCAAATATTCGA
>OODT01001525.1_pt1 | contig 11226 bp, 7 predicted proteins | sample 1671841 | NCBI WGS metagenome assembly OODT01 (sample SAMN06348198, study PRJEB24527) | human gut metagenome | biome: human gut; feature: ankylosing spondylitis patient; material: feces | host: Homo sapiens | place: China | collected 2015-10 | reverse complement strand
CGATATGCATCAGACGGCACCTGGATATTGGTAAAATTACATTTGCCGTTTCCTGTAGCGCAGATCTTTTTGCCTGGTTTTTCATTTTGTTCCAATATGGTTACAGCGGCCCCGTTTTCTGCAGCTGCAATGGCCGCCATCAGCCCGGACGCCCCGCCGCCTGTAACGATAACACGTTTTTTCTCCATATAAACTCCCGTTTTTTACATCTGTTTTAAAGAACTTATGGTAACGGTTCAGCGCCTCCCTGTTACACGCCTGGCGTTGCACGAAAATTCATGTTTTTCATGATTTCACTGTAATTTTACCAAATCCTGCTCCACAAGTTTCTGCAAGGACATCATAACACCTAGTTTTGCATGCTCCCAGGTAAGTCCTCCCTGGAAATATACGGCATATGGCTCTTTCACAGGTCCATCTGCGGAAAGCTCAATAGAAGAGCCCTGTACAAATGCGCCAGCTGCCATAATGACCTGACTGTCATAACCTGGCATATCCCATGGCTCCGGATCAACATAACTGTCAACCGGGGCAGCAGCCTGAATCCCCTTACAGAATGCGATCAGACGCTCCGGACTTTTTAAAGTCACTGCCTGAATAATATCCTGCCTTGGCTCTGTGGAATTTGGAACCACGTCAAATCCAAGCTTTTCATAAATATTGGCTGCAAAAACAGCGCCCTTTAACGCACCCTTTGTCACCATCGGTGCAAGGAAAAATCCCTGATAGAAGGAACGGTTTACGCCAAGTGAAGCTCCCACCTCAGCACCAAGCCCCGGACAGGTCATACGGTAAGAAGCATTTTCCACGCACTCTTTGGTTCCCGCAATGTAACCGCCAATTGGAGCAAGTCCGCCGCCCGGGTTTTTGATCAAAGAACCAACCACCATATCTGCACCAACATCACTGGGCTCAATCGTGTCAACAAATTCGCCGTAGCAATTGTCTACCATACAGATCACATCAGGCTTAATGCTCTTTACAAATGCAATCAGCTCACCAATCTGCTTTACTGAAAAAGAGGGGCGTGTCATATAGCCTTTGGAACGCTGAATCTCAACCAGTTTTGTTTTCTCATTGATTGCTTTGCGGATATTTTCATAATCGAAAGTTCCATCCTCAAGAAGATCCACCTGACGATAAGTTACTCCGTATTCTGCCAGGGACCCCTTGGATGGACGGATACCGATCACCTCTTCAAGAGTATCATATGGCTTTCCGGCTGGTGCCAGCATTTCGTCGCCTGGACGCAGGTTTCCAAAAAGAGCAATGGCCAGGGCATGCGTTCCACACGCAATCTGCGGACGCACCAGACATGCTTCTGTGTGGAATGTATCCGCATAAACCTTTTCCAGAGTATCACGGCCGTAATCGTTGTAGCCGTAACCTGAAGAAGAGCCGAAGCACTCCTCGCTGACGCGGTTTTTCTGCATAGCCAGAAGAACTTTCATCTGGTTATATTCTGCAGTTTTGTCAAACTGTTCAAAACGCTCCTTTAAGGATTTTTCTATTTCATGGCAAAAATCGTAAACCTGGGAAGAAATTCCCAGCTGCTCGTATAATTCTTTCATAATAAATTTTCCGTCTGTCTGACGGTATTCCTCCATTTTTTTGTTTTCAAAGCGGGCGATTACCCCCTGTGGAAAATCTGATTATCGAAATAACTACTCTCCAGTTATTCCTTTTTCATGGCAAACGCTCAGCATATATTCCAGCATTTTATTCTCGTCATACCCGAACTCATCTTTATTCACCCACACTGTTTCCGGTTCTCTGTGGAACCAGGTGAGCTGGCGTTTGGCAAAGTGCCGGGTGTCGCGCTTCAAGATCCGCACAGCCTCTTCCAGCGGCATTTCTCCATCCAGATAGGCCAGGATTTCTTTATATCCAAGACCCTGCATGGAAACCATACCTCTGTGATAGCCCATGTCCTTCAGCTTCTGGACTTCTGCCACAAGACCGCTGGTCATCATTTCATCCACCCGCTTATCAATGCGTTTATATAAAAGCTCCCGTGGTGCATTCAGCACAAAGTATGCCAGATTATAGGGGCTGGTTCGTTCCTGCTGCTCCTCATTGTGTGCGGAAATAGGGCTATGGTTCTGATGATAAAATTCCAGTGCGCGGATTACACGCTTCGTGTTGTTTTCGTGGATCACTTCGGCGCTTTTGAGATCCACCTCTGCCAGCATCTGATGAAGATATGCAGCACCTTTTTCCTGGACAATCGCCTCCAGATCGGCCCGGTATCCATCGTCCTGCTCAGCCTGGGTAAAATCAATATCTCTGGTCACCGCCTGAATATAAAAGCCGGTTCCCCCCACCAGAATGGGAATATGTCCCCTGGTGTAAATCTTTTCCATGGCATCCTTTGCCATCTGTTGAAAACGCACAATGTGAAATTCATCCTCTGGCGTCAGCTCATCCACCAGGTAATGGGGAACTCCCTGCATTTCTTCTGGCATGATCTTCGCAGAGCCAATATCCATATATTTATAAACCTGCATGGAATCTGCAGATATGATCTCGCCGCCAATGGCTTTTGCCAGAGAAATAGACAGCCTGGTTTTTCCAACTGCAGTAGGACCGGTAAGGACAATAAGAGGTTTTTTCATAATCTCTCCTGTTTATACAATTCGCTTAAATTTCTTTTCAATTTCTGTCTTTGTCATCGCAATGATAGTGGGACGGCCATGAGGACAATTATATGGATTGTCCAGAGTAAGAAGCTCGTCGATCAGCTTATCTGCCTCCAGAGCAGACATCTGATGATTTCCTTTGACAGCAGATTTGCATGCCATTGTGGCAAGTCTTGCTGTGAAAAGGTCAAAAGCATCCTTTGCACCTTCTCCTCCCAGATTGTCAAGCATTTCCAGAAAGAGTTCTTCTTCATGGAATCCGTACAAATTTGTCGGAACTGCACTGATACAGTATTCCCTTCCACCAAAGGGTTCAATCTCAAAACCGTATTTCCTGAAATATTCTTCGTTGGCTTTTAATTTCGCCTGTTCATCCATGTTCAAGGTCACCACAAGCGGAGGATTCAGATATTGCGATTCAATGGACTGTTCTTTAAAACGTTTTACAAAGCGCTCATAATTTACCTTTTCGTGAGCTGCATGCTGGTCGATAATGTAAAACTGGTTTTCAAATTCCACCAGCCAGTAGGTGTCAAACAACTGGCCAATCAGCTTATGGCGGTTTCGGGATTCTGGTGCCAGAAGTTTCTCCTGAAAAAGCTCAAGCTGCTTTCCCCCAACGGATGGATATTCTGTACCTGGATCACTCTGTCCAGGCTCAGATTTATCTGGTATCTCATAGTTTACGGATACAGCAGTCTCTGCCTGATTATCGGCTTCATTCATTCTCTCAACCGATATGTTATCTTCTGCCGCTTTTTCATCTGCACTTTTATCCGCTTTTTCTTCTGCTTTTTCATCCGCTCTTTTATCTGCCTCCGCAGCCTCTTTTAAAGTTCCTGCAAAAAGAGCTTCCTCTTCCTTGCTAAATGGCTTCGCCTGATAAATTGCCTGCTCACGAAGCACACTGCTGGCCTGACAGCCAGAGCTGTTTACAAGGCTTCCAGATGAATTTATTTTTCCAGTTGGAGCTGTTTTTTCAGTTAGAGCTGTTTTTCCAGTTAGAACTGTTTTTTCAGCAGCCTGTGAATAGCAGCTTTCATTATTCCCTGCGCTGCTTCGACCAGCTTTTTCAGCAGCACCTTCACAATGAAGCTCCGTCCTGCGACTTTTCTCAAATGGCTCCGGAACTGCTCCGCGGCTTACTGCTGCCACCTTTGATTCCCGCTCCTCTTTCCCCACTGGAACAACCGGTATCAGTTCTCTGTGAAGAAGTGCATTGTGAACAGCCTCGTAAATGGCATCATACACCTCCGCCCCTCTTGCAAAACGAACCTCCAGTTTCCGGGGATGAACATTTACATCCAGATCATTTCCTGTCATCTGGATCTGCAATGACACAAAAGGAAATTTATGCTGCATGACAAAGCCCTTATATGCATCCTCAATGGCCTTCGTAATAATATTGTTTTTCACAAATCTGCCATTTACATAGTAGTTCTCAAAGCTTCGGTTTCCTCTGGAAACCTCCGGTTTGCCGGCGTATCCCTCAATTTTCATAAAATCATTTTCGTAGGAGACTTCCAGAAGTGCTTTCGCCATATCCCGGCCATATACATTATAAATAACATCCTTCACATTATAATTGCCGGAAGTATACAGTTTCACCTGTTTGTTCTGAATATATTTAAAAGAAATCTCCGGATGGGAAAGAGCAAGCTGTTCCATCATAGTTCCAATATAATTTGCTTCTGAAGAATCAGATTTCAGGAACTTGCTCCGGGCCGGTGTGTTGTAAAAGAGATTCCGAACCAGGAAAGTAGTTCCATCTGGAGCTCCCATTTCCTCAAGGCTTTGTTCTACGCCGCCTTCGATCACGTAACGCACGCCGCTGATAGCAGAAGGAGTTTTTGTGATCAGCTCCACCTGGGAAACTGCGGCAATACTGGATAAAGCCTCACCACGAAATCCCAGTGAGGCTATGTTTTCCAGATCTTCTACTTTTTCAATTTTGCTGGTAGCATGACTTAAGAATGCCGTAGGTACCTGAGCAGCCTCGATTCCCCCTCCGTTGTCTGTAATACGGATCAGCTTCTTTCCTCCATCTGTAATCTCTACTGTTACAGCAGTAGCACCAGCATCAATGGAATTTTCTACAAGCTCCTTTACAACAGAAGAAGGGCGCTCTACCACCTCACCTGCTGCAATTTTATCAATGGTATGTTTATCTAAAACTGCTATTTTTCTCAAGTTTTTCTCTCCATATAAAAGCAGGTTGACCGCTTCGGTTCACAATACGGACATGTCGCCTGCCGGTGACAGCACCATATATGAAAGTCAGCTGTCAGTTACCATCTGTTCTTTATCTTATTCTGAAGATTGTATAACGTATTTAAGGCTTCCATGGGAGTCAGATTTCCAATGTCAATGCCTTTTAATTCTTCAATAATGTCATTGTCTTGTACAGTGTCAAATAATGACATCTGCGCCATATCCATTTCTACCTTCGGCTTCTTCTTCGGTGAAGCCAGATCTTTTACAGCAGCAGTAATGTCTGCATCGCTTAATTCCTCAACCAGCTCTTTTGCACGGTTAATAACAGAATCCGGAACACCTGCCAGCTTGGCAACCTGAATTCCATAACTCTTATCTGCGCCGCCTTTTACAATCTTGCGGAGAAAAACAATATCGTCACCTTTTTCCTTAACTGCAATGCAGTAGTTGGTAACGCCAGATAGTTTTCCTTCCAGTTCAGTCAGTTCATGATAATGTGTGGCAAATAATGTCTTGGCTCCACAAAGCTTTGTATTACTGATATGTTCAATCACTGCCCAGGCAATGGCAAGACCATCAAAGGTACTGGTTCCACGGCCAATCTCATCCAGGATCAGAAGGCTCTTGGCAGTGGCATTTCGAAGGATATTGGCCACCTCAGTCATTTCCACCATGAAGGTACTCTGTCCGCTGGCAAGGTCATCTGATGCACCTACACGGGTAAAGATTCTGTCCACAATTCCAATTACAGCTTTATCTGCCGGAACAAAGCTTCCAATCTGCGCCATAAGTACGATCAACGCAGTCTGACGCATGTATGTAGATTTACCTGCCATATTGGGGCCTGTAATAATGGAAATTCTTTTTTTAGTATTGTCAAGGTATGTATCGTTGGCAATGAACATATCATTATCGATCATCTGCTCTACAACCGGATGACGGCCACCTTTGATATCTATAATTCCGCCTTCATTTACCTTCGGGCGTACATAATGATTGCGCTCAGCAACAAGCGCCAGGGATGCAAACACATCCAGACCTGCAATTGCCTTGGCTGTACGCTGGATTCTTATCACTTCCTGGCCAACTTTATCACGGACATTGGAAAACAGCTCGTATTCCAGGGCATAAAGTTTATCTTCAGCGCCAAGGATCATATTTTCAAGGTTTTTCAACTCCTCGGTAATATAACGTTCTGCATTTGCAAGAGTCTGTTTACGGATGTAGTTCTCCGGCACCAGTTCTTTAAACGTATTGGTTACCTCAAGGGCATAGCCGAATACACGGTTATATTTGATCTTCAGGGATTTGATTCCGGTACGCTCACGTTCCTTTGTTTCCAGCTCTGTAAGCCATTTTTTTCCATCTGTGCGGGCACTGCGGAATTTATCCACATCTTCGTTAAAGCCTTCACGAATAATGCCTCCATCCTTCTGGGCAAGGGGCGGTTCATCTACAATGGCGTGCTTGATCAGATCTGTAATATCTTCAAGACTGTCCATGTCCTCGTAGATTTCTTTCAGAATCGGTGCCTGAAAGTCCTTGAGAACCTGTTTAATATAAGGAATCATTTCCAGAGAGGACGCAAATGCTACCATATCTCTTGGATTTGCAGACTTAAAGCTGATGCGGCTGACCAGACGCTCCAGGTCATACACTGGATTGAGATATTCCCGGATCTCATCGCGGAGCATCGGTTTCTCATTCAGCTCTTCAAGAGCTTCCAGTCTGCGATTGATCTCTTCTGCATCGATCAGTGGCTGTTCCACAAAGGAGCGAAGAGTACGGGCACCCATGGCTGTTTTAGTCTTATCCAGTACCCAGAGAAGAGAACCTCTTTTCTGCTTTTCACGGAGGGTCTCCACCAACTCCAGATTTCGTCGGCTGGAGCTGTCAATCAGCATATAACGCTCTGCCGTATAAGGACGGATGGTAGTCATCTGAGAAAGTGCAGTCTTCTGCGATACAAAAACAGCGCTCCGGCAGCTATGATTCCACTGTCATAATCGCTGATTCCAAGGCCTTCCAGATTGGTTACGTGAAAATGTTCCCTTAATTCTTTTCTGCAGGTATCATCATCGAAATACCAGGCATCCAGGGAAAAAATACAAATTCCAAGACGTTCTTTCAAATCGTCTGTGTCAACCCCACTCATAAAAAAGGAATCATTACATATGATTTCGGCCGGACTGAATTTGTTGATCTCATCAACCAGTTTCTGGCTATTTGGTACTTCTGTAAGGAAACAGTCACCTGTGATAATATCCGCTATTGCACAACCAAAGCGGTCTGCTATGGAGACAATTGACATCAGATAATTGTTCTTTGACTCATCCAAAGAAGTTGCATCTAAAGTAGTTCCGGGAGTAACCACACGGATAACAGCACGCTTTACAAGTCCTTTTGCTTTTTTCGGATCCTCTACCTGTTCGCAGATTGCAACTTTATGTCCCCGTTCAATAAGACGGTTAATATAGGTATCAGCTGCATGAAAGGGAATTCCACACATAGGAGCACGTTCTTCCAGACCGCAGTCTTTACCGGTGAGCGTCAGTTCCAGCTCCTTGGATACCAGAAGTGCATCATCAAAAAACATCTCGTAGAAATCCCCGAGACGATAAAATAAGATGCAGTCTTTGTATTCTTCTTTGGTTTTGCAGTATTCCTGCATCATGGGCGACAGTTTCATGGTTTGCGCTGAATCCCTTAATTTATGCGGGTTTGAAGCACCTGAAATAGTAGTTTGACCCCCATTTGACCCCCGGTTAGTATTTTGTATGTTATCAGTAGTATTCTTCATAATTTTCCTTTATTCTTTTTCTGGCACCGCCGGAACTTTTCCCTCATCGTATTTTGCAGCAAATTTTCTAAATTCTTCTGCCACATAATCCTGTTCCAGATGTGTATAATAGTTCGTCATATTTACGCTTGTATGTCCCGCAATCTTACTCACCGTAAACGGAGACATATTAGACTCATTCAGTTTGGTGACGAACGTATGCCGAAATTTATGGGGATATACCTCATAAAGACGAGGTTCCCTATTTTCTTTTTCAGCTAATTCGATCTCTTTTTTTTCAATTATGCTTATAATACGTGAACATTCCGCGTTTGCATATTGAGGAAGAAAAACCCCTCCTGGTTGTGGTGTGAATACCAGATCCGGAAAATCTTTGAGGAAAGGATTTTCCTTTCCCCATGATGATCCGCTTTTTTCTTTATCCGCAATCTGCTTTTTCTCCCAAGAGTGAAATGCCAATTCAACACCCTCTGTCATAGGAATCCAACGATAACTTGCCTTTTTCTTAGGCGTCGTTATCTGATTAACTGACTCTGGTTTTTCTAATCGATTTTTTCCTTCATCAAAATAAATCGTCGTTCTATTCAGTGTTTTATATACACGAATTCGATGACATTCAAAATCAATATCAGACCAGCAAAGTGCTGTAATTTCGCCAATACGCATTCCAGTATTCAAAATAATATAAAATAGTTCATAATATCTCGTGTTTTTTGCTGCATCAAGAAATGTTTTAATTTCCTCTGGTTGAAGTATTTTGCTTTCATCCTCCAATATTGGATCAACTGTTACCTTTTCGGATTTTTCTATTGCAATCCCTTTACAGGGATTCATTGGAATCATTTGATTATCTACCGCACTTTGAAGTAATTGCTTTACAATTGATAAAGTATGGACAACTGATGATTCCGCATAGCCATCGCTTTGCATTCCTTCAACCATATTGTAGATATGAGAGGGTGTGAGGCAATCAAGCCTCACAGAGCCAATAAAATCTGCACCCCGCTCAAATCCATCTACATATCCACGAACCGTATTAGCTTTAATTCGCCCAATTTTGTAAAGTTTCATCCATACATCAAACCATTCAGAAACTTTATATTTTTTCGCTTTATCATTATAACCCAGAATATATTTTGCTTTTTCCAAATCACGTTTTTTCTTTAGTTTTGCCAAATTTCTATCATATAAATATTTGGGTTTCGGGGAACCTGGTATATAATATTTGGCTTGATAACGTCCGTCCTTCCTTTGCGAAAGTCCACTTCCTAATTCTTTGCCTTTCAAAGATTTTCCCATACTGTGTTCATCCTTTCCAGGCCAGATTTCAAGTACATCAGAATATTAACACGTTCTTAAAAAATATTCAAGTGTCCTGTTCCTCCAACCAGTGTTCGAATTTTTTTCTGTGTACAAGTGTTCTGCGCCCAATTCGGACGCAGAAATCATTTTCAGCCATTATAGTACGAACTGTTTTTTCAGATAACCCAGTTAATTCACAGGTTTCTTTTACTGAAAGAAGAAGTTTCCCATTTTCCTCCTTTGTATCGTTCTTTTTTCTCATACCTACATTTCCTTTCACATATCAAATTCAACTACTACAATGTACCTTTCTCCCGTAATGCCAATATTTTTTCTATTGCTTCCTGTCTTGTTATGCCTTCTCTTTTGGCTTTTATTGCAATATACTCTTGTGCTACACCATATGCTTTACAGCAAGCCACAAAGCTTCTGTACACTTCTCCATGGAAATGGAATTCTTTTTCTATCCGCGCTTGATAAGTAGCAATAACAGCCTCTTCAAAAGAACAGTTAGTATCTCTCATGCGCTTAAGTACCAATTTTTTTTGTATTTTTAAATCATCGTAGCAACTGGTTTTAGAAGGATATTCTTTTCCCATTATAACGACTTTTTTAGGGACTCCCGGTTCAAAATTCGTCTGTCTTTTAAATTGCTTTTCTTTTGCTTTCCGATCCTTTCTTTTTAAAAAGTATTCCACAGCATCTTCGGCAGAAACCATTTTTTCTACCATTCTTCTATAAACATCCTTATACCGTATCCCCTGTTCTTCACAGCACTGGCGAAGATCATTATAAAATTGATCACCGACTTTCAGTGCCACATTTTGAAACACTTCTTCTCTTTTGGCATAATAATCGGCAGCTTCCGTAATCGAGCATTCATTGCGAAGTGCATATCCATAAAGAGTTCCTTCTCGGATTCGCAGATCAGAACATAATTCCTTTATATTTTCATAGCATTTACCATTTTCCAATGTTATGTTTTCAATATCTCCGGTGCCAAAAAGCCTTTCTTTTTTTTGCTTTAGGTTTTGTAACGTTTCCTGCACACTGCAATCACTGTTCATAATTTTTGCCAAAACTCGTCTATATGGAAATTTCAACATCCTACAACATTCATGCAGATCCGCATATTTTACTCCATCAAATTCTATAACATCTGTTCCTAGTTTTTGCTTAAGTTCTAAGCAGTGTTTGATGGCTTCCTCTTTTGAACAATTATATCTTGAAGAATAATTGTAAACATCATAATACTTTATTCCGTACTGTCTGCACTGTTCTGCAATGGACTTATGGCAAATGGTGCTATCATAATCATTTTTTCTTCTTACAGGATGCTGTATGAGGTAATAGTTAAGAGCTTCAGCTAATGAAATATCCTCTGCAATACATTTTTGGCGTACTTTGTCTGCTTCTAAATTGTAATTCCAACAGCACTTCACAAATGAATCGTATTTTTTTCCTTTGTAAAAAAAAGGAGAGGGATTATATACTCGTTGATTTCCGGCCCTGTTTTCAGCTTTTTTCAAACAATAATTTAGTGCTACAGTTTTTGATCTTCCTGTTTCTCTCATACAACGTCTCACAGTGCATTCAGGTATTCCCAGCTCTTTACAACACTCACGAAATGATGCATAGTTTTTGCCTTTATACTTGAAGCGCAAAAGATTTGCATGATTAATTGAGCGCTCAAGAGCTTCCTGAACTGTATACCCGCATTGATACTGTAATTGCTGAACGCTATATTTGTTTATTTTATAAAAATCGCAACAGGTATCTAAGCTAAGCCATTTCCTATTACGAAAAACAAACTCCTTTTTCTGTTTATTCTCTAACATCTGGCTTATAGCTTCCTCAAACGTACAGTTATAGTCGTGTGCATGCTGCAATACTCCCAAATATCTTAACCCAAGTTTTTCGCAGCAATTCTTTTTTCCCGAATATGTAACACCATCATATTCATAACTAAATTGTTCCCAATATTTCGATTTTCGTTTCGGTTTATGCATTTGAACATGATCCTTTCCTTGATTCCGAATTGACACAAAACAGGCAATATTCCCCCTTTCGTTATTTTATTCACGGCATTAGCAGAAGTAATATAAAAAACACCCTAAAACCATTATCCTTATGATTTTAGGGTGTACTAATCACACTATATTAAGCTCTTAACATCTTGATCTCCATCAAGATAAAATATCTGCAGTATCTGCTGCCAAATGCCATTTTTATTATACCATCCAACAATTTTGTGTCAATTCCACTATAGTT
>OODT01001515.1_pt1 | contig 11382 bp, 9 predicted proteins | sample 1671841 | NCBI WGS metagenome assembly OODT01 (sample SAMN06348198, study PRJEB24527) | human gut metagenome | biome: human gut; feature: ankylosing spondylitis patient; material: feces | host: Homo sapiens | place: China | collected 2015-10 | reverse complement strand
GTCCGCAATAGGTTCTACTAAACAAAACCTATCACTTAAATTACACAATTTATCTAACATTAATTTATACTTGGTATTTTCTATTTCAAATACATAATATTCAGTCATAATTTTCTCCTAACTTTAATGTGTTTTTTCAATATAATTATTAATACCACCACTTTACAATTAAAAAAAAGAAATCACAGGACTTTCAGTGGTATAATGAATTTGACAAAACATTAAGAAAGAAAGTGACCCTGTACGACAAATTTATTATACCACGAAAACACAATAATTAGTAGACTTAATCAATATTTTGGGTGAGAAACATATGTTTGTAAAAAGCGTTGAAAAAGGTGATGAATTATATTATAATAGCAATAATGAGAAGACTTGTAGGCAGGTGGAATATGCTAGAAAAAATTATAGAACTTACAAACGAATATATAGAGAGTATGCCAAAAAAAGAACGTAAAAAATATGGACAATTTTTTACCAGTAAGGAAACTGCCCGTTTTATGGCTGGGGTATATAATGTTAATGAAAAAATAAGCAAAGTAAGTGTCCTTGATGCAGGGGCTGGTTCAGGTATATTGTCATGTGCCTTTATTGAGCGATTGGAAACGATAGATTCTATTAAGGAGATTGAACTTACCTGTAAGGAAAATTGGAACATATTCACCTTTTTGTTAGCAGAAATAAGGTTTTTGACAAGGAAAGTGTGTTACAGGAAACAATTATTATTAAAGTAAGGAAAACAGGTGATAAGCCAGAAACTGTTACGATTACATCATCGAAATCAAACAGTGATTTTGGAGAGCTGACATCATTGACGGCTCCGTATGATCTGGTTGTAGCAGGATCGGACTATTATGTTTATCTTGTAACAGATGAAAATGAAGTGGAAGTATTAAAGAAATTGCATAAATTTGATAAGACACTTCCGGCAATTGGTGTAAAAATGAAAACAGGATTGACCGTAGACTTCCGTAATCGTGAGATTTTGAGGGATGAAGCAGAAGAAGGGGTAATACCTTTATTTTATTCACAACATATAAGGCAAGGAAAGGTAGAATTTCCAATCCGGAAAGAACATGAATATGTAGTGACAGAACAAAAGGGATTGATGCAAGATAACAAAAACTATCTATTTGTAAAGCACTTTACAGCAAAGGAAGAACCTCGGAGATTACAGTGTGGAGTATATTTAGCCAAAAAATTTCCGCAATACCAAAAGATAAGTACACAGAATAAAATTAATTTTGTAGACGGTGTATTAACGGAAATGTCAGAATACTTAGTGTATGGGTTGTATGTATTATTTAATTCTACACTTTATGACGAATATTATCGGATTTTGAATGGATCTACACAGGTTAATTCAACAGAGATTAATGCAATGCCTGTACCGGATTTAGAGGATATTCAGGAAATGGGAAGAAAAGTGCTTGAAAGTAAGGATTATTCAGAGGCAAATTGTAATTTGATATTGGAGGGATACTTATGATACATTTAAATGGTGATTGATTTATGGGACCAAGATAGAATGAAAAATTTATATGGCAAAATCTAAAGTGTGATAAGTATTAGTTAAATTTATGGGGATTAGTATCGTTAAAGATGTTTGCTTCTTGAGAAAATTGTATATAAGTGTTATTATAAATATAAGATACTTAAAATAATAATACTATCAGGCATTTGACTTGATAAAGTATTAGAATTATTTAGGGGATAGAAATGGGTAGAGAAAATAAAGGTATAAGAATTTCATTTAATTCACCGGTTATTTTGATTTTTTCAATAGCGAGTCTTTTGGTATTAGGACTTAGCTATATGACCGGAGGTGTTTCAGACCAGTTATTATTTTGTGTATATAGATCGTCTTTGTCAGATCCTTTGACATATTTCAGATTTTTCGGTCATGTTCTTGGTCATGCAAACTGGGAACATTTTCTTAGTAATATTATGATGATTCTTGTTGTAGGTCCGCTTCTTGAAGAAAAGTATGGCTCGACAGATACACTGTTTGTCATATTGACGACAGCATTTGTCACCGGACTTATTCATTTTATCTTTTTTCCAAATGTTGCTCTTTTAGGGGCGAGTGGTATTGTTTTTGCGTTTATATTGCTTGCAAGTATGACGAGTATAGAAGATGGCAAAATTCCGCTTACTTTTATTCTTGTCGCAGTTATCTATATAGGCGGTCAGATACGGGATGGAATTCTGGTAAAAGATGATGTATCAAATCTGACACATATAATCGGAGGAATTGTCGGTTCTGTATTTGGATTTGCTATGAATAAATACAGGGTGAGGAAATATTGAGATTAGCAAATCATGACATTGATAAATGATTACGGCAAAAATATTGAGATTACAATTATATCATTAAATAAAAATACAAATACCGACAGATATTGAGGTGGTAAAAGTGTTATTTAAGCATATAAAAATTCAAAGCCTTGACGATTTCTTTGTTCCGCTTAGCGGACGGAGTGAAAAAGGAATTTATTTTTATCGTTTTAACAAAACATCTGATAAAATAGATGAATTTATTTATAAATATTATAATGCGGCGAGAAAATCCGGTGTTGTAATTGACGGGAAGATAGGAAATCCGACTGAAAGTAATCTTTCGTATTATCAGGAGATTATGGGGAGGGATTTTCAGATGAGCATGGGATTTATTTCTGATGCTTTGAAAAAATGGCTGCCACGCATGAGGTCGATTCAGCGTGAAAATATTGCAGGGGCGATATATGATGTTCTTGACGGACTGCGAAGAAGCGGTAAGAATGAGAATATGCTTAAAAATGCGTATATTAAATTTATGTGCTGGCTTTATTATAAATTTGAGGGTGTCGTGGAGCAGATGAACGGTGAGAATATCCCAAAGATTTTTTTCGTGGGAGATATTGTCGGCTATGAATTTATGCTTATAAATATACTTGCTGATGCGGGATGTGATGTTGTTTTTGTGCAGCCACACGGAGATGTGTCTTATCTTAAGGTTGACGAAAATTTAGAAAAGTCTTTTGAGTATGTGGGAGAAAACGGTGCGGCAGAGCAAAATATGGTGAGAGAGTTTGCGGCAGATTTTAGTATAAAAAGTATGCTTGAAAACCATGATTTTAAGGCACAGAGAGAAAACGGTCAAGGAACGATAAAGTTGCAGTCAGGAGGACAGGAAACAAAAAGTCATGGAACGGGAGGTTCGCAAGTAGATGTGCAGAACATACAAAGACAAGAAAGTGGAATACCGCAGGCAGAAGAAAAGAGTACGAAATCTTTACAGAACAAAAAAAATTTAAATATAAAAGTTCAGAGTACAGAAGCAGACAATATAAATAGTATGGCAGACAGAGGTGGTTCACAGCCAAAAATATCGTATAAGGTTTCTACTCGTAATTGCACTAATGTCTGGATAGAGGGCAATGGGCTTGACGATTTTTTGCAGCCGGCAGGGGTCAGAAAAGACAGATTTAGGAAATTATATGAAAACGAAAGAAGAACAGAAAAAGTAAACAATGTAGAAAATGTACAGAATTTGCATAATATAAGAAATACAGAAAAAGTAAACAATATAGAAAATGCACAGAATTTGCATAATATAAGAAATATAGAAAATAATCTGGGAAATGGGATGTTTTCTGCTGATAATGCACAGGGTTATGGGGCAGATAAAGATAAAATATTTTTAAACTGTTATGTAAGGATAAACGGTGTCTGGGACAAACTTACATATGAAAATGAACTTTATCAATTTTATCTTTCGCTTAAGGCTATGAAACGAAATGTTGTTGTCATTAGTGAGCTGATACCTAAGCCTGATGTTGATGAGATTGCAAAGATAAGGAGAGGAAATTACCGTGATGTTTTTCAGCTTGTAAAGGGACTTGAATTAAATATCAATTTTACCGAAAATCCGATAGTTAGTGAGTTTCTTATCAATTCTTTTGAGGATACTGTTTATGGAGAGGCGGACAGGCTTGGGACAGGTGCAAATATAAATAAGATTTTGAATAAAGCCGTATATCTTCTTTGTTTTATTAACAGATACCAGACGCAGCTTTTTAAGAATTTTAGCTATGACAACATACCATGTTTTATTTATATGGGTGGCTGCAATGATGAAAATGAAGCTATGTTTATGCATTTTCTTGCAAGGACACCGATTGATGTGCTTATTTTATGTCCAAACAGGGCGGAGAGATGCCGACTTGAGGATAATATTCTATATGATATAAACTATGAGGAACAGCTTGCCATAGATAAATTTCCTATACAAAATTCGGGGCTGCACATAGGTACGGCGGCATACCATGCGGAGAGAGAGCTTGACACTCTTATGTATAACGATGATACCATATTCAGGGATAAACAGTATGATAAAGCACGGACTGTTTCATTGCAGACTATGGACAGGGAAATCAAGATTTTGTGGGAGACTGAGATTAAGTACAGACCGGGATTTTCGACTGTTGACGGTTTTGTAAATATTCCTGTTATCTTTTCTAAGTTTTCGGGTGTAAAAGACGGAAATGTCAGAGAATATATGATAATGTTAAAAAAGCTTATGACACCTGAAACGGTTGTTGTAGACAAAGTTCCTAATATTCTTTCGACAGATGCAAATCCGATTAAAGAATATGCCACAGAATTTTTTAAGAATGGCAGGCTGCACAGGGACAAGATAAAAAAAAGCAGGGCATACCGGTATGGTTTTCTGCGTGATGAGATGCAGGATTATATTCTTGACAAACTGGAATTTTTGATAGCACAAAAATATATTAAGGGGACTTTTGAAAATGGAACTGAATATACTATAGTTTCAGTGGCTCTTAATCTGCCTAAGGAAGTGACAAGGCTTTTGCAGGCATTTGATTTTACTAAGAAAAATCCAAAACTTTTGTATATAAATACATCAGACGAGCTGATTTCCTTAGAAGATACGATTTATCTTACTTTTTTGCATTTGCTCGGTTTTGATGTTGCTTTATTTGTGCCTACGGGTTACAATATGGAAAAATATTTCAATTTGAAACTTATGGAAGAACATCAGCTCGGTGACTATATATATGATATTCAGATACCGGACTGGGAAAGTATTCCGTTAAGTTTGCACACATCATGGCGTGACAGGTTGTTCAGGCATGGTTGAGAAAATAAAAACAGATATTTATTTCTGAGCAGGCAGTTTGCAGAAGTTTGTGAAAACAGACTGTTAAAAAATAGATATTAACTAAACAAAAGTTTAAGATGAGAACTAAAAGCTGAAAGCGAGGGACGCATCTTGAATGAAAGTCAAGAAGATTGATAGTCAAAAAATATTAAGGAGGACAAGTATGGGACTTGATTTTGGAAAAAAAGAACCGGCAGCAGTTCAGCCGGCAGTTCAGAATGAGATTGAAGCGGTCGAGGTGTATGATATTGTCGAGGACAGAAAGCAGATGAACAACGAGCTTGTGGGTTCAGATGAGGTTGATGCACTTGTCAGCACTATCGAGGTAAACAACCTTGAAACGATAGTGTCTTTTGGTGCTGAGGCAGCAGATGAGATTTCAAAGGCTTCTGATATAGTTCTTAACAGTATGAGCATGAGCCAGATTGATGAGTCGAGCGAGATGCTCAATGCACTTTCAAAGATAATGTCAAAGTTTGATATTGACGAGATTAGGGAGGACAAGGGACTTTTTAATAAGTTATTTGGAAATCTGAGAAAGCAGCTTGAAAAAATCTTACAGAAATATCATACAATGGGTGATGAGGTTGACAAGATATATGTTCAGCTTAAGCAGTATGAGAGTGAGATAAAACAGTCAAATAGAAATTTAAACCAGATGTTTGATGCAAATGTTGGTTATTATCATGAACTTGTCAAATATATTCTTGCCGGTGAGCAGGGATGCAAGGAACTCGAAAATTATATTGCACAGAGACAGCAGGACTATGAAAATACGGCTGACAATGCCATTCAGCTTGAAATTTCAAGCCTTAATAATGCGTTGATGATGCTTGAGCAGAGAACACAGGATTTAAGGACTGCAGAGAATATTGCCATGCAGTCAATTCCCATGATTAAGACGATGGAGTACAGCAACATGAATCTTGTCAGAAAGATAAATTCTGCATTTATCGTCACATTACCTGTATTTAAGCAGGCACTTGCACAGGCTATTATGTTAAAGAGACAAAAGATACAGGCAGAGGCAATGTCTGAACTTGACAAAAAGACAAATGAGATGCTTATAAAAAATGCAAAGAATACTGTTGAGCAGTCAAAGATGACGGCAAAACTTGCATCGGGCAGTTCAATAAAGATAGATACGCTTGAGAAGACATGGAGAACCATTGTAAACGGTATTGACGAGACAAGAGCTATTCAGGAAAATGCCAGAAAACAGCGTATTGATGATGCAGCAAGACTTGACCAGATTAAGAAAGAGTTTATGGAAACATATGGCGGTGCTGTTAAGCGTTAATAAAAACTTAAGTATTAGATAAATACTTTTAGTGTTATACTTATATTAATGAAATTTTTACATTTAAAAAGAGGAGGAAATGAGTTATGCCAATTAATTTATCAAAAGGACAGAAAGTAGATCTTACAAAAGGAAATCCTGGACTTAAAAATGTTATGGTAGGTCTTGGATGGGATGTTAATGCATTTGATTCGGGGGCTGATTTTGATCTTGATGCAGCCGCATTTATGGTAGATTCAAATGGTAAATGCCCGACAGAAAAAGAGTTTGTATTTTATGGAAATCTTGAACATCCATCAGGTGCTATAAAGCATATGGGTGACAACCGGACAGGTGACGGTGAGGGAGATGATGAGCAGATAGAGGTAAATCTTGCTGATATTCCCGCAAATATTGAAAAAATCGCATTTACGGCAACAATTTATGATGCAGAGACAAGGAGACAGAATTTCGGTCAGGTGTCAAATGCTTATATAAGACTTGTCAATGTTGAGACTAATGAGGAGATTATAAGATACGACCTCGGAGAAGATTTTTCAATCGAGACGGCAGTGGTAGTTGGCGAGATATACAGACACAACGGAGAGTGGAAGTTCAATGCGATAGGAAGCGGTTTCCAGGGTGGTCTTGCTGCACTTTGCGGACACTATGGAATTGAGGTTGCCTAAAAAGGAGGTATGAAATGTCAATAAGCTTAAAAAAAGGGCAGAAGGTAAGCCTTACAAAGGAAAGTGCCGGTCTTTCAAATGTACTTGTAGGTCTTGGATGGGACGCTGTGGAGAGTAAGAAAGGTTTTCTTGCATCATTATTTGGAACACAGGCAGCTGACATAGATTGTGATGCGACCGCTATTCTTTTAAAGGACGGAAAGTTCTGCGATAAGAGTGATGTGGTATATTTTGGAAATCTCGAACATAAATCAGGGACTGTAAGGCATATGGGTGACAATCTTACAGGTGACGGTGAGGGTGACGATGAGCAGATACTTATAGACCTTTCAAAAGTTCCTGCTGAGTATGACAGGATAGTCATTGTGGTAAATATTTATGACTGTATAAAGAGAAAACAGGAATTTGGTATGATAAAAAATGCATTTATAAGAATAGTTGACGGAAAAACAAACAGGGAAATGTGCAAATACGACCTTTCTGAGGACTATTCGGGAATGACTGCGATGATATTTGGAGAAATCTACAGACATAACGGAGAGTGGAAGTTCAATGCCATAGGTCAGGGGACAAAGGATACAAGTATCAGTGAATTATGCAGACATTATAAGTGACAGGGCATATGCTGAAAGTCAGAAAAAGTTTATTTTAGAAAGAATTGATAGCAGGTAATTGCGTGATGCTTTAATAAAGTATTGCGTGAATATAAAAAAGAGAGGAAATTTTCTAATCATGATTGAAATAATGAAAAAGGACAGCCTTAAAAAAGGCTTGTCCGGTGAACAGGCAGCTAAGAGTAAAGCAGAGTTTGGAACAAATGAGCTTGCAAAAAAACAACCGGAGTCATTATTATCAATGTTTATAGGAGCATTTGATGATATATGGATAAAAGTTTTATGTTTTGCACTTCTGCTTAAAATTGTGCTTGCGGTACTTGGTGTTATATTTCCGGCTATTTCAGGCGGAAACGATGCAATAGAAATCGTGAGTATCATTCTTGCAATAGCACTTGCAACGGGCTTTTCAACATTGTCGGAGTACAGAAACAGTTCAAGAAGTGAAGCTTTGCAGGAGGAGTACAGTAAAACTTTTGCAAAAGTAATGAGAGACGGAAAACTTTTAAAGATTTCTACAAATGAAATCGTAAAAGGTGATACGATACTTATACAGGCTGGTGACAAAGTACCGGTTGACGGACTTATTTTTGACGGTCATGTTAAAGTCTCTCAGGCGGCATTAAATGGTGAGTCAAGAGATGAGTCAAAAGTGGCAGCAGACAATATGGATGATGCAGAGTCGACAGATTATTCATCAGAAAATAAAGTGTTTATGGGTTCTGTAGTTACAAGCGGTGAGGCTTATATGGTGGCAACTGTTATAGGCGATGCTTCAGAGCTTGGTAAGATAAATAAGGCACTTACAGATAATGAGGAAGAGGAAAGAAAAGACACTTCAAGCCTTAAACTTGAGGTAGTAGCTGCAGGTATCGGTAAACTCGGTGTCTCAGCAGCAGCCATAGCAGGTGTTTTACAGGTAGTGTTAAATATCGTAAGAGCGAATGAAGCAATTACTCCGGTATTTGTTATTTTGCTTGTTGCGGAGGCAGTGATGCTTATGGCTTCTATCGTTATCATGGCGGTTCCGGAGGGACTTCCGATGATGAACAGTCTTGTGCAGTCGATGAATACTGAGTCAATGTATAAAAAGAATATTTTAGTAAGCCACAAAGCTGCATTTTCAGATTCCGCTTATATGAACCTTTTGTTCAGTGATAAAACAGGTACTATCACAGAGGGAAATCTCTCTTTGGTAGAATTTATCACAGGTGATGGAGAGATTGCTGATAAACTGTTAAATGCTGACTTTATAGATGCGATAACAGTCAATAACCTTGCTAAAGTATCAGAGGGAAAGGCTATCGGAAGTAACAACATGGACAGGGCACTTCTTTCTTATGCTCTTGCCAACAATGCAAAGCCGGATGAGGATGAAATTGAAAAAAGAGTTAAAGAAAATAATGGATTTGACTCTGAAAAGAAATGTGCCATCGTGGAACTTAACGACGGTGTAGTTTACTGGAAAGGTGCAACAGAGCAGATAATTGATGACATTACCCACTATGAGACAGCAGACGGAAGTATAAAAGAGTTTACTGCTGCTGACAAAGAAAAGGTTATAAAACAGATGGAAGCACAGGCTAAGCGTACTATGAAACTTTTATCTGTTGCAAAGATAGCAGATGGAAAGAAAATACTTCTTGCAGTATTGTGTCTCAGGGATAATGTCAGAAAAGATGCAATCGAGACAGTTGAGGTGCTTAACGGTGCTGGAATACAGGTTGTCATGGTGACAGGTGATGCTGAGGAGACAGCAACGGCTATCGCAAAAGAAGCCGGTATTCTCGTGGATGAGAAAAACGATGTTGTTCTCACACATGAAGAACTTGAAAAAATGTCAGATGAGGAGCTTAAGAAAGAACTTCCACATCTTAAGGTTGTAAGCCGTGCAAAGCCTCTCGACAAGAAGCGTTTAGTATCTATCGCACAGCAGCTTGACAATGTTTGTGGTATGACTGGTGACGGTGTAAATGATGCACCTGCGTTAAAACAGGCTGATATAGGATTTGCTATGGGTGACGGAACTGCAGTTGCACAGGAAGCCGGTGATGTAGTTATTCTTAATAACAGTCTTACTTCAATAAAAGACTGCGTACTTAACTCAAGAACAATGGCAAAATCAGTCGGCAAGTTCCTTATTTTCCAGCTTACGGTAAATATAAGTACACTTCTTATGAACATTCTTGCACCTATACTTGGCTGGACAGAGCCATTTTCAATCGTGCAGATATTGTGGATAAACCTCATAATGGATACGCTTGCAGCAATGGCATTTGGTGGTGAACCTATTCTTAACAGATATATGGACGAGAAGCCTGCAAAAAGAACTGACAATATCCTCACCGGGTATATCAAGTCAGCAATAGGAGTCAGTGCTATATTTATCACATTAGGTTCAATACTGATACTTGAAAATGTGGGCGGTATAACATCATTTGTAATGCCTGAAGGATGTAAAAATCCTGAACTTTACGAAAAGACATTTATGTTTGCCTTCTTTATCTATTCGATAATATTAAATAGTTTAAATACAAGATCTGAGAGATTTAATCTCTTTGAGCATATAAGCGAGAATAAAAATTTTGGGCTTGTAATGGGAGCAATATTTGTATTGCAAACAATTATCATTCAGATAGGCGGTCCGGTATTTGATACAACGATGCTCAGCGTAAAAGCACTTGTTGTGTCAATGTTGCTTGCTGTGCTTATTATCCCGGTAGATATGATAAGAAAGCTGATAGTACGAAAATAAATAACAGAATGAGTGAAAGAAGGGGTTGTGCTTGACTATTCCTACAATAATCTGCCTTGTTGGGGCGGAATTATGTGCTTTATCACTTATATTCAGACGCAGGAAATAGAGAGAAACAAGTGATGATGTTGAAATAAAGAAAATAGCTTAACAACTTGGCATATTTAGAAGTATGTGGGTGCGGTACCGGATGTGCCGCACCTCAAATTTTTGTCTAACAGATATTTAATTTATGATATACAGGAGAAATTTATGGATAATATATATGTAAACTATCTTTTGACAGCATTGATATTGACTTTTGCAATACCGGGTGCGGGAGTTGTCATAGAGCAGTTTGTAAAACTTCTTTATTCGGTGACAGCAGCCTTTCTTGGCGACAGTTTCACCTATTTTATATTTAACAGACTGACTTTTATAGGAGTATTCCACCATGAACTGTCTCATGCCCTGCTTGCAACGGTTACGGGAGCGAAAGTTACCAAAATAGTATTCTTTCATCCTGACGGTGACAGGCTCGGATATGTCGAGTATGTGACAAGGGGAAATATAATAATGAGGTCAATTCAGCAGGCATTGGCTTCGATAGCACCGGTATTCTGCGGTGCATTGACAAGTGCGGGTATTTATTATTATCTTACTGTTTATGGTGCGGCATTAGCGGTATGGCAGACTGTACTTTTGTGGTATGTATTTATTTCAATCATATTACATATGACTATGAGCAGACAGGACTTTAAAGGACTGTATCGTGGCATACCGGTTGTGTACCTGATAGTATTTGTCATTGTATATATTTGTAAATTTACATTATTTTAATTTTAGTAACAGTTCAGCCCCAAAAAAGATAAGTCAATAATACATGAGCTTGCTCAATG
>OODT01001505.1_pt1 | contig 11504 bp, 10 predicted proteins | sample 1671841 | NCBI WGS metagenome assembly OODT01 (sample SAMN06348198, study PRJEB24527) | human gut metagenome | biome: human gut; feature: ankylosing spondylitis patient; material: feces | host: Homo sapiens | place: China | collected 2015-10 | reverse complement strand
TTCATGGAGCTGCTAACCAGATTTGAACTGGTGACCTCATCCTTACCAAGGATGCACTCTACCGACTGAGCTATAGCAGCGAAAGAAAAAACGGCACGATTACGGTACCGTTTTTGGCGACCCGGATGGGACTTGAACCCACGGCCTCTAGCGTGACAGGCTAGCGCTCTAACCAACTGAGCTACCGGGCCATATTAACTTAATTTGGTGGGCCTTCGGGGACTTGAACCCGGGACCGACCGGTTATGAGCCGGTTGCTCTAACCAACTGAGCTAAAGGCCCATATAGGGAATCGACTTTACCCTGCCGTCACAATGAAGTGACGGCAAAGCATTGTCTGAGTGGCTCCTCAAGTTGGACTCGAACCAACGACCCTGCGGTTAACAGCCGCATGCTCTACCAACTGAGCTATTGAGGAATATAAAATGCTGGTACACGCTGTTTGGATGGTTTATCGCAATCAGCTTATATATTATAGCGCGGATACAGCTTATTTGTCAATAGATTTTGCAAATTTTTTTCGTAAGTTTTTTACTTCCGCGCAGAATGCCAAAAAGGGACCCTCTCGGGTCCCTTTTCAGGCTTTATTCGGTAACTTTCGTGCCGGTAACGATCGCCTTCGGCGAGCCGGTGAGTTTTTTACTGGTATACGGTGTGTTGATTCCTTTGGATTTATACGTTTCGTATACCTTCTCAGTATCCCAGTCCAGCAGCACCAGACGGGCGAAATTGCCTGCCTGCACAGCACGGTCGGTCAGACCGTAAATCTCGGCAGGAGCCTTACTCATGCGGTCAACAAGCTGCATCGGCGTGAGCTTGCCGGTCTGAACGAGGTAAGTATTGCACACCGAGAATGCGGTTTCCAGGCCGGTGATGCCGGATGGCGCCTTTGCGAACTCGCGTGCCTTCTCCTCGGCGGTGTGCGGTGCATGGTCGGTTGCCACCATGTCGAGGGTGCCGTCCGACAGAGCCGCAATCAGCGCCTGACGGTCAGCCTCCTTGCGGAGCGGCGGATTCATGCGGGCGTAAGTGCCGTGGGCGGGTACATCATCCTCGGTCAGCGACAGGTGATGCGGCGTGACCTCGGCGTAAATCTTCGCGCCCATCGCCTTGCCCGCTCGAATGAGCGCGACCGACTGCGCGGACGAAACGTGCTGGAACAGCACGCGTGCGCCGGTATCGAGCGCCAGCGCAATGTCACGGCCGATCATTGCAGATTCCGCGCTCGCCATTGCGCCCGGTACGCCGAAATGCTTGGCGGCCTCCGAGCCGTAGTTCACACCCGGGGACGGCACGAGCGACGGCTCCTCCTCGTGGAAGGAGAGCAGCGTGCCGCGCTTGGCGGCTTCCACCATGGCGGTGCGGCACAGCGCCGCACTCGTCAGGTTGATGCCGTCATCGGTCAGGCACGGCGCGCCCGCTTTAAGCAGTGCGTCAAAATCGGTCAGTTCCTGCCCTTTCAGTCCCTTGGTGACCGAGCCTGCCTGCAAAACCTGCACCGGACAGTCCTTCGCCTTGTCGGTAACGTAGCGAATAATCTCGGGTGTGTCACAGGTCGGCACGGTGTTCGCCATGCAGATTACCGTGGCGTAGCCGCCCGCGGCTGCCGCCGCCGCACCGGTCAGCACGTCCTCTTTCTGGGTCTGACCCGGATCGCGGAAGTGAACGTGTCCGTCCACAAAGCCGGGAGATACCGTCAGCCCGCTCGCGTCATACACCGTGCAGCCTGCGGGCGCGTCGATGTGCTCTGCCACCTGCGCGATAACACCGTCGTCACCGATCAGTACATCACGCAGCGCATCTATCTGCGTATACGGGTCGAGAACCCGTCCGTTTTGAATCAACAGCATGGTAAAACCTCCGTTTTATCTCGTTTAATCGCGGTAGAACGCACCAAATCCCTTGTATGCCATATACAGATCCAGCTTGGCAATGCACTCGAACGGTGCGTGCATGGAGAGCACCGGAACGCCTGCGTCTACGGTGTCAATGTTGCGGTTTGCGAGGTACATGGCAACCGTGCCGCCGCCGCCCTGATCGACCTTGCCAAGCTGACCGGTCTGCCAGATAACACCCGCCTTGTCAAAGATGCAGCGGATGCGCGCCATCAGCTCAGCGGTTGCATCCGAGGTGCCGGACTTGCCGCGTGCGCCCGTGTACTTGACGAGCGCGAAGCCGCAGTTTGCGCGCGCATCGTTGCGCTTCTCGGAGACATCCGGATAGTTGGGGTCAAAGGCATTGCAAACGTCGGCAGACAGGCAGACCGAGTTCTCGAAGCACTCGTCGAGCAGCACGTCCTGGGCGCGGCACAGATCTGCCATAAAGGTGTCGAACGCGCGGGACTGCATGCCGGTTACGCCGTCCGAGCCGATCTCCTCCTTGTCCACCAGCAGGCAGACACCGGTATGTGCCGGAGTCTCGGTCAGGTCGAACAGAGAGGTTGCCGCCGGGTAGGAGCAAACGCGGTCGTCGTGGCCATACGCACCGACAAACGAGCGGTCAAAACCGATATCGCAGGCATTGAACGCCGGAACACAGCACAGCTCTGCAGACAGGAAATCCGCTTCGGTCATGCCGTACTCGCGGTTAAGGTGCTCCATAATGGCGAGTTTGATCTTCTCGCTGCACTTTTCGTCCACGGTTTCGCTCGGAACCGAGCCGATGAGGATGTTCAGACCCTCGCCCTTGATCACCTCGGTCGCCTTGCGGGTCATCTGCTCGGTAGCAAGGTGCGGCAGCAGGTCGGTGATAACGAACTTCGGGTCGGTCGGCTTGTCGCCTACGCGCACCTGTACACGCTTGACCTCGCCGTTCTCGCACACGCAGACAACGCCGCGCAGCTCGAGCGGAATGGCCGTCCACTGGTACTTCTTGATGCCGCCGTAGTAGTGGGTCTTGAAGAACGCCATGCCGTTGTCCTCGTACAGCGGCACGGTGCGGATATCAACGCGCGGCGCATCGAGGTGCGCGGCGGTCAGGCGCACGCCCTCGGCGAGGCTCTTTTCGCCAATAACAGCCAGCATGATGCCCTTGTGGCGGTTGATGCGGTAGATCTTGTCGCCCGGGCGAAGCGTGTCATCGCGCGTCCAGGCACGGAAGCCCTTGCTCTCAGCCATGCGGGCGATTTCCAGCACAGCGTCACGCTCGGTTTTGCTCTCGTCGAGGAATTTTTTGTAACCCTCGGCGTAGGTCTGAATGCCCTGCTTGTCCTCGTCGGTCAGACGGTCAAAGCCGGTCTTTTTGTCGTAAAAAAGCTGTTCGGAAGTCATGTTGCATTCTCCTTTTTTAATCCGAATCACTTAATGAGTTGACTGTATAAAGCATCGGTGTCCCGATACAGCATATCGAGATCGCCGTTGTTTTCGATGATAAAATCGCATTTTTCGCGGTAAAACATGTCGTTCGGCTGCGCGTCGATGCGGGCGCGCGCGGCCTCGTCGGACAGACCGTCCCGCTCGATGATGCGGGCTACGCGCGTGTCGTGCGGCGCGAGCACAGCGATGATTTTGTCGCAGAAGTCATCCGCACCGGCTTCAAACAGGGTCGGCGCATCGTACAGCACGATTGGACACGCGCTCTGCGCGTGAATCGCATCGAGAGACGCCTTGCGAATATACGGTGTGGTGATTTCGTTGAGCTGCTGCAGCTTTGCAGGGTCGGAAAACACGATTTTCGCGAGTTTCGGACGGTCAAGTACGCCGTTCGCGTCGGTTACGCCGCCGAAGGCGGTATCGAGCGCGGACAGCATTTCGCGGTTCTCCGCGCAGAGCGTGCGATAGACGGCATCCGCGTCCACCCAGCCCGCGCCGAGAGCGCGCATACGCGCCGCGACCGTGCCTTTGCCGGTGCCGCTGCCGCCGGTCAAGCCGATGATTTTCATTAGTTTCACTTCCTGAATGGAATTCTATGCGTAGGATTGAATCGGTTATTATTGTTAGCCTGCAATGGGGTTTTCTGCGCCTGCAGAACTGGGAATGGGAGCCGTCCGGACGGCTGGGATGTCCAAAAGGATAGACACCAAGGTTTCTATCCTCTTGGGACTCCAGTTTCCTTTATTTCTTAGTCTGGCGAAAATCGGAGAGCGGCGACCGCTTCGAAAATAGAGGAACGGCAGTCGGGTTACTCTTACGTTCGTTTCGTGAAATATCCGCAGTTCACAGACAACGTACTGCTACACAGGCGGTTTCATATACGCAAGATGCGGGATAACAGTGCCGCACAAATTTTTAGCACGTTGTAACAGACGGCACCTGCGAATTTAGGCATTCGGTACAATTTATCTTCGCAGGTGCTGGACGTAATATCCAGACTTACGAGTTGTGCGGCACTGTTATGCCGCACTCTGCGGAGAGTAGCCGACCTGTGTAGCAGTAATTTATCTGACACTGCGAATAAGTCTCGACATGGGAGCACACTGTGCTCCCCTACGGTAGAAAAAATCCTCTGCCGTTCCCTTATAGTCTCAGCTCTGCAAATTTCGCCGTGCCCTCTCAGGGAAAAGGGGTGATTCACAAGAGGGTGGAAAACCGCAGGTTGTCTACCCTCTTGTGCGCCCGCGCGGCGTCAGCGCAATGTCCGCGGCGAAACCGCCGCCGTTCCCTTCGCTTCGCAAGCGAAACTCCCTCCGGTCTGCACCGGAAAATCAAATCTCAATTACCGAGAATCCCGCCGCTTTCTTAATCCGGTTCGCCACTGCAAGACCGAGACCTTCATCTGAGGGGCACTGCGCCCAAATCTGCGTTACGCTGGTATCATCGAACGCCCGCAGGCGGTCGAACACCTCGCGTGCCTGTGCACCGAGATCGTCCCTCGAGCCGAAGCACTCCACGATGCAGTTCGGGAACATATTCTTGTACTCATCAAAGCACAGCACGCCGGTGGAGTCCCCGATATGCGCTGCAATGTACTTTGCGGTGTCCTGCGGATCGCCGCGCACGACCGTTACGGGCGCTTTCGGCGCATAATGCCGGTATTTCATGCCGGGCGCCGACACCTTCACGTCATCCCCGATCTTCTCGTACAGGGCGCGGTCAACATCCACCTCACCGAGCACAGAGCGAAGCTGCTCGAGCGTGATGCCACCCGGGCGCAGCAGGCGCGGACGCTCAAGCGCGAGCGTGATTACCGTGCTCTCCACGCCGACGCCGCACGCGCCGCCGTCCAATACGGCCGCGATCTTGCCGTCCATATCATGCATGACGTGCGCCGCCGTGGTCGTGGACGGTCTGCCGGATGTATTCGCGGACGGAGCCGCCAGCGGTACGCCGCTCTCCCGAATCAGCGCACGCGCCATCGGGTGCGACGGCAGGCGGATGCCCACGGTGTCCAGTCCGCACGAAACCTCGTCCGGAATGCAGTCGCCCTTGGGCACGATCATGGTCAGCGGACCCGGCCAGAACGCGTCTGCAAGCTGCTTTGCCTGCGGCGGAACCGCCGGACACAGGTCGTAAATCTGCTCGAAATCCGCGATGTGGACGATCAGCGGGTTATCCTGCGGACGGCCTTTCGCCAGAAAAATTTTCTTTACCGCCTCGCCGTTCAGCGCATTCGCCGCAAGGCCATACACGGTTTCGGTCGGCATGCCGACGACCTCGCCCGCTCGAATGAGTTCTGCGGCGGTTTTTACCGCATTTTCGTCGGTTTCCGGTGTCAAAAGAGTTGTTTTCATCAGTTTACACTTCCATTTATGATATCAATGGTCTTTTTCTTCCACTTTGGTGACAATGCCGTTTTCCAGTGTCAGGTCGAGCGTTACCTCATCAAACGGCTGTGCAATGAGGTACGAAAGGCAGGTATCGGTGTCTGTATAGTCCGGCGTGCCGAGCAGCTCACGCACCTCGTCCGCGCTCATGCCGACAAGTTCGGTGCTGTTTTGTAGGTCGCTGCCCATGAAATGCCGCTGGCTCGGTGCGATTTTCGCCCAGTTTTCCGCAGAAAACGTCTTTGGCACGCCGATACCGAGGTCAAAATAGCGGTTTGCGTTCCAGATGCCGTTTCCCACCAAAGAGAGGTTTATCGGACATTCACCATGCTATACTCCAATTATAAAAGAAAGGAGTGCTTCGCATGGCAAAGAACAAGAACATTTTCGTCACGATCACCGGTTTTCAGCACTATTACGGACGTGAGCCGTTCCAGATCGACAATCTCATCCGCTGTGCCAAGGAGCCGAGCAATCCGTACGACAGCGATGCCATCCGCGCGTTTCTGCCGTACATCGGCAAGGTCGGCTACATTGCCAACAGCCCGCAGACCAAGGCCGGCGGCACGGAAAGCGCATCGCGCATTTACGAGCGCGTGCCCAAGCGGTTTTACGTCCGCGTGCTGTTCACCACCTGCACGAAAATTATCTGCCGCGTAGAATTCGGCGATATGTCCGATCTGAATGCTGAGTTGGAGAGCCAGACCGAGGACAAGTGGGACAACTGGGACGATGAGGATGACGAAATCCAGTTCTAAGGCAATACCGCATAATTGAACAAGAGTGATTTGCGAGTAAATTTTGCGTACTGACGAGGCACAGTTTTGCGGTAATACTTGATGTATTACCGTGAAACTGCAACAAAGTCAGGACACAAAATTTCCGCAAAGCACCGCAGCTTTAATTGTGCGGTGTTGCCCCAAGGTTACATTTCGCTCTGCTCTTTCAGCTTTTCCGCTGTGTCAGCCGCGATGAGTGCGTCTAAAATCTCGTCCATATCGCCGTTCAGGAACTGATCCAGCTTGTAGATGGTCAGCTTGATGCGATGATCGGACACGCGATTCTCCGGGAAATTGTAGGTGCGGATACGCTCCGAACGGTCGCCGGTGCCGACCTGGCTTTTTCGGTCGGCGGCGATGGCCGCACGCTGCTTTTCCACCTCGGCCTCGTACAGCCGCGAACGCAGAACGGACAGCGCCTTGTCCTTGTTTTTGTGCTGGCTGCGCTCATCCTGGCACTCTACGACCGTGTTTGTCGGAATATGGGTAACACGGATAGCCGATGAGGTCTTATTGATGTGCTGACCGCCCGCACCGGATGCGCGGAACGTGTCGATGCGTAAATCCTTCGGGTCGATGTAGAAGTCGAGTTCTTCCGCTTCGGGAAGGACAGCCACGGTGGTTGTCGAGGTGTGAACGCGGCCCTGACTTTCGGTCTCGGGCACACGCTGCACGCGGTGTACGCCGCTCTCGAATTTGAGCCGCGAGTACACCTTATCGCCTGCTACGCGGAACACGATTTCCTTATAGCCGCCGAGTTCGGTCTCGGATTTGTTCATGACCTCGGTCTGCCAGCCGCGCTTGTCGGCGTACATCGTATACATGCGGTAGAGGTCAGCGGCAAACAGCGCGCTTTCCTCGCCGCCTGCACCGCCGCGAATCTCAACGTAGATATTCTTCTCGTCGTTCGGGTCCTTGGGCAGCAGCAGGATTTTCAGTTCGTCCTCCATACGGGCAATGTCGCTTTTCGCCTGCTGCAGCTCCTCCTGCGCCAGCTCCTTCATGTCCGGGTCGGACAGCATTTCGGTCGCGTCCGCGAGCGTGCGCTGTGCCCGCTCGTATTCGCGGAACGCGGTGACGATTGGCTCGAGTTCGTTGCGCTCGCGCAGCAGCTTGGCCGCCCGGTCAGGATCGTCGTATAAATCCGGCGCGGAAAGCCGCATTTCCAGCTCATCCAGCCGCGCCGCTAAGACTTTCAGTTTTTCAAACATACTCTATCTCCAAATCGTGTAAAGCACGGAAAATCCATTAAAATTGCGTTTACCAGCGTCCGGTGAACATCAATCCCATGATGGAGCAGTATTCGCGGCACCTTACCGCCATCCACTGCCCCGGATACGGCGTTTTCGCAGGAACGCCTGCGTCACCCAGACCGGCATGCGCCAGCAGGCGGCGTGCGCGGGCAAGATGATAATCATTTGTAATTACGGCAACAGCTGCGCCCTCGGGCAGCAGCTGTTTTGCGTTGGCGATATTCTGGATGGTCGTGCTCGACTTGTTCTCCAGGATCAGCCGTTCCGCATCTGCGCCGTGCGCGACCATGTAATCCTGCATGGCTTCGGCCTCGGTGCGCGGCTCATCGCCGCCCTGACCGCCGCACAGGATGGCCTGACTGCCCGGATTGACGTTCAGCACCGCGATCGCCGTATCGCACCGTGCCGCCAGAGCCGCCGACGGCTGTCCGTTCGGATTGACGAGCGCACCCAGCACCAGATAGTAATCCGCCTGCGGCGCAGCTGACGGGTCATCCTCGTCGAATGCTATGCCGATTACAAACACCTGCACCGCCGCAAACGACAGCACGAACAATGCAAACAGTACGCGTCCCACGCGCGACAAAATGCGGCACGCCTTATGCTTTTCGCGTCCGCGCAGCATCAGCCATTCCCCCATACAGCCGATGGCAAGCGCCAGCAGGAAAATACCGCCGAACCGCGACGGTTTCCAGAACAGCTGCGGCACGCCAATAACAGCAAACAGCACCGCAAGCCCTATCCATACCCTTTTTTCTTTCATTGCAGTTCCTCCAGCTCGGCCGCAACGGCTTCCCATTCGTCCATTTTTGCGGCGAGTTTTTCGTCACAGGCTTCTTTTTCGGTCATCAGCTCGAGCAGCTTGCCGGAATCCGATGCCGCGTCCACCATCTGCTGTTCAAGGTCGGACGACTGGGTTTCCAGCTGCGAAATCTCGCGCTCGAGCGTGTTCAGCAGCTTCTGCAGATTCTTGGTGCCGCCGGTGCGCTTTGGCTTCTCAGGCGGCTTGGGCACGTCGTCCAGCGTCGGCACAGCGGCCTTTTTCTTCTTGGGCGCCGGTGCAGGAGCCGCTTCCGGCAGTGCGCCGCCGCCCTTGGCTCGCCAGTCAAGGAACGCGCTGTACGAGCCGATAAAATCGGTCAGGTGACCGTTTTCGAGATACAGCACGCGGGTTGCAAAGCGCTCGACGAAGTAACGGTCATGCGAAACAAACAGCAGCGTGCCGTCGAATGCCTCAACCGCCTCCTCAATCCACTCGCGGGATGCAAGGTCAAGGTGGTTGGTCGGCTCGTCGAGGATGAGCAGATTGAGCGGATCGTACATCAGCTCACACAGGCGCAAACGGCTTTTCTCACCGCCGGACAGCATATCTACGGTTTTCAGCTGGGTTTCACCGGTAAACTGGAACGAACCGAGCCGGTTTCGCGCCACCTGCATGGATACGTTCTTGTCGTAGATGAGCGTGTCGATGAGGTTGCGGTGCGGATTGGCAAAATACACCTGCTGCGGCAGGTACGCCGGCTTGAGTCCAACGCCCTTACGGATGACGCCGCCATCCGGCACTTCCTCGCCGAGCAGGATTTTCAGCATAGTGGTCTTTCCGGCGCCGTTTGCGCCAAGCAGCGCGACACGCTCGCGGTTACGAATGTTGAACGATACATTGTGTAATATTTCTCGTCCGTCATAACTTTTCGTAATATCGCGGACCTTGAGCACTTCCTCGGTCTCGTAGTTCGGGTCGCCAAACGTGACGGTCATCTTTTTGTCGGTCTTGGGTCGGTCAGTGACCTTCATACGCGCAATGCGCTTCTCGATAGACGCGGCACGCTTCGCCAGATGCTCGGTGCCGTGCTCGTGCATGGAACGCGCGGTCGCTTCCAGACGCTTTTTCTCGGCCAGCTCATGCTCGTAGTGCTTGAGCTGCTCCTCACGGCGGCGCTCACGCTCAACTGCATAGTACGAGTAGTTGCCGTTGTAGAAATCGCAGGTGCAATCGTGAATTTCAATCACGCGGTCGCAGCACTGGTCGATAAACCAGCGGTCATGCGAGATAATGAGCACGGTGCCGCGGTAATTCTCGAGGTAATTGCCCAGCCAGTCCACAGCGTCCATATCGAGGTGGTTGGTCGGCTCATCGAGCAGCAGCACATCGGTCTGCTCGAGAATGATGCGGGCGAGATTGATGCGCGTTTTTTCGCCGCCGGAGAGCAGGTCAAACTTCTGCGAACGCATTTCCTGCGCGATTTCGAGACCGTTGCATACGCGGTTGATCTCGTAATCGCGGTTGTAGCCGCCGAGGATTTCCAGCCGCGTTTCCAGCTGCGCGTAGCGCTTGAGCAGCGATGCGTCATCCGGCTTGCGCGTCATTTCGTCGGTCAGCGCGTCCATTGCTGCCGCAACTTCGTCGGACTCCTTGAACGCCAGACGGAGAATGTCCTCCACGGTCGATTCCGGCGGAAAATCCGGCATCTGGTCAATGACACCGGCGGTTCGTCCCTGTCCGAACGCAACGTGTCCGCCGTCATACGACAGCCGACCAGTCAAAATATTGAGCAAAGTGGTCTTTCCGGCGCCGTTTGCGCCTAAAATAGCAACCTTTTCGCCCGGCTGAATGTCGAATGAGATGTCCTTGAGGATCAGGCGGTCGCCATAATATTTGGTCAGGTTTTGTACGGTAATATCTGCCACGGAGAGAACTCCTTTCAATGCACTTTTATTCAGCTTATATTATAGCACAATGTGCCCCATAATAGGAGAGAAAACCTGCATAATTTGCAGATTTTTGCGCGGTTTTCTCTGCCCGAAAACACAAAAAAGCTGTCTCAAAAGACAGCTTTTTATGGGAATTCAGAGCAACAGCGGCAGCAGCTCTTCCACACGGTCGACCACATGCTTCGCGCCTGCGTCCTCCAGCTCCTCGCGGCCGCCAAAGCCGAACGTCACGCCGATGCAGTCAATGCCGCATTGCTTCGCGCCTTCCACGTCGTGCAGGCGGTCACCGACCAGCACAGCCTGTGACAGATCCTGCACCCGCAGACGGTCGAGCGCCTGCTGCGTAACCTGTGCCTTCGTGCCGATCGTGCCATCCAGCGTTGCGCCGGAAACCACGGTAAAATACTGGTCAATATTAAAATATTTGACGATTTTATCAATGAAAAACGCTGGTTTGGACGATGCAGTAGACAGGGTCTTTCCGGCGTCCGTCAATGCCTTCAGCAGCTCCGGAATCCCGTTGTAGAGCATGTTCTCCTTCCAGCCTACCACACCGAACCGCTCACGGTAAAACGCAATGGCCTGCTTGGCCTGCGCGTCGTCAAATCCATAGCTGCGGCGGAACTCATCGTACAGCGGAGGACCGATAAAGCGTTCCAGCGGTTTCAGCTCCGGCTCGTGGATGCCCATTTTATCCAGCGCATACTGCACCGATTTAGTAATGCCCTCGCGTGAATCGGTCAGTGTGCCATCCAAATCAAATAAAATATACTGATACATCGGCGCTTTTCCTCTCAGTAGTATAGAAAAAGCAGCAACTTTCGTTGCTGCTTAGATGTAGGCGTTGAGTTATCTTCCCGGGCCGTCGCCAGCCAAGTATTGTCACCGTAAACGAGCTTAACTACTGTGTTCGGAATGGGAACAGGTGTACCCTCGTCACCATTAACACCTACTTTTGAAGATTTACACCCTCAAAACTGAACAATCCTACTCGCAAGCTATCTTTCGAGGTTACCTAACATTTAAGGTCAAGCCCTCGGCCTATTAGTATCAGTCCGC
>OODT01001503.1_pt1 | contig 11534 bp, 10 predicted proteins | sample 1671841 | NCBI WGS metagenome assembly OODT01 (sample SAMN06348198, study PRJEB24527) | human gut metagenome | biome: human gut; feature: ankylosing spondylitis patient; material: feces | host: Homo sapiens | place: China | collected 2015-10 | reverse complement strand
GAGGTTTAGTGTAATGAAAAAAATTACCTTAGCATTAACTGTCTTATTAAGTTTAGGTTTATCAGCTTGTTCATCTCAATCACAAAAAGATGAAAGCGCTTATAAAGGTCAAGTTATTTTTACCGAATTACAAGGTGATGATGTAAAATTAACCGTTCGTAAAAACGACTGCTCATACAAACAAGAAGGTGAAACCGAAGTTATCGTTCACAAATACGATTCAACTTTAGTAACTGGTGCTTGTGTGAAAGTATCTGACAACGGTCAAGGCGTGAAAAACGTTTCTACTTGGTCTCCAAGAAACCCAATCTAATTCATTTTTAGAAGGTTAGTTTTATGAAAAAAGTAACAGTAGCATTAGCACTTATGATGTCTATCGGCTTAACCGGTTGTGCAAACACTGATATTTTTAGTGGTGATGTATATGAAGCTGGACAAGCAAAAGAAGCGCGTTCAATTAGCTATGGTACTATTGTTTCTGTTCGTCCTGTTAAAATTCAAGCGGATAATCCGGGTGTAATTGGTACAGTTGGTGGTGGTGCTTTAGGTGGTATCGCTGGTAGTACAATTGGCGGTGGCACTGGACAAGCAATTGCAACTGCAGTAGGAGCAATTGGTGGGGCGATTATTGGTAGCAAAGCTGAAGAGAAAATGAGCCAAGTTAATGGCGCAGAACTTGTTATCAGAAAAGATAATAGAGAAGAGATCGTTGTGGTTCAAAAAGCGGATCCTAGTTTTAAAGCAGGTCGCCGCGTAAGAATCGTTGGTGGTTCATCATTAAATGTTTCTGTTATCAACTAACTAAAACTAGAAATAGAAAAAAGCGAGCCATAATTAGGTTCGCTTTTTTTATGTTTTAAATCAAAAGAAAGTGCGGTTGTTTTTTGCTTGAAAGTCAAAAATATGATAAAACTATCAACCGTTATTTCACATCAACAATAGGAAGCAAAATGTCAAATTTACAACAAGTTATTGAAGCTGCATTTGAAAAACGTGCGGAAATTACCCCTAAAACAGTTGATGCACAAACTCGTGCAGCAATCGAAGAAGTGATCGAAGGATTAGATAGCGGTAAATACCGTGTTGCAGAAAAAATTGATGGTGAATGGGTTACTCACCAATGGTTGAAAAAAGCGGTATTATTATCTTTCCGTATCAATGATAACCAAATTATTGATGGTGCAGAGACCAAATACTATGACAAAGTGGCATTGAAGTTTGCTGACTATACAGAAGAGCGTTTTGCTCAAGAAGGTTTCCGTGTTGTACCTTCTGCAACGGTACGTAAAGGGGCATACATTTCTAAAAATTGTGTATTAATGCCATCTTATGTAAATATTGGTGCATATGTGGGTGAAGGTACCATGGTTGATACATGGGCAACCGTTGGTTCATGTGCGCAAATTGGTAAAAACGTTCACTTATCTGGTGGTGTAGGGATTGGTGGCGTACTAGAGCCATTACAAGCAAACCCAACTATTATCGGTGATAACTGTTTCATCGGTGCACGTTCTGAAGTCGTTGAAGGCGTGATTGTGGAAGATGGTTGCGTGATTTCTATGGGTGTATTCATCGGTCAATCAACGAAGATCTACGATCGTGAAACTGGTGAAATATTCTATGGTCGTGTACCAGCTGGCTCTGTAGTGGTTTCAGGTAGTCTTCCATCAAAATGTGGTAAATACAGCTTATACTGTGCAGTGATCGTGAAAAAAGTTGATGCAAAAACTTTAGGTAAAGTAGGTATCAACGAATTATTACGTTCTATTGAAGAGTAATTAAAATCCTATAAAAAAATGACCGCACTTTATATAACAAAGTGCGGTCATTTTCTTTTCTAAATTAGCGAATTATTTTTTTCTTGCTAGCATTGTTGCAAATTTTAATTTAATGCGATTGCCGTTTTCGTCAGTTTTATGTAATTCACCCATATTTTCGTTATATTCTAAGAATTCCCAATCTTTGTAATATTCTTTCAATTCACCTTCAGAGAATGTAAATGAGAACGGAAGTGGACAAGGTACTTCAGGCGTGGACATGGCTGCAACAATTAAGTTATAACCACCTGGGTTGGTGTGTTCTTGCATATTCTTAATAATGGCTGGAATACGCTCACGATTTAAGAACATAAATACCACAGTAGATAAAATGAAGTCGTAGTTTTCTTGAATATTGGCGGTGTTAATATCATAAACAGCGGTCTTAATATTCAAATTTTCTTTATCTTTAGTTTCGTTCAAGAAGGCTATGCTGTTTTCGTTGTGATCCCAAGAAGTCACATCATAGCCTTTTAAACTTAAATAAAGCGAATTACGACCTTGTCCGCAGCCTAAATCTAGCACTTTACAAGGCTTGATAATTTTAGCTGCATCAACCACATCACCATGCGTTGCAGTCATATTATATTTTTTGCTGAAGTAATCTTCTTTTGTGCAATAGAAACCAAGCGTACATTCTAAGTCATCAGAAAGGGCTTCAACTCGGTGCCAGGCTTGTGGCTCAACAAATGGAATATCACTTTCTGGGGTGAAAATATGTTCAGCAATGACATCGCCATTTTCGGTCAGCTCATAAAATTTAAGTTTACCTTTTAGTACGGTGAGTTTGCCCCAAGTTCCCACTTTGGTATTGTGTTTTTCTTGGAACATTTTAGGTAATTTATCTTTTGTCCAAACCGGCATTTGTTTATAGCAGATAAGTTCGTTTGTCATAATGAATTCCTTTTAATTTGCGTGATAAATAGCTGATTGACATGGTAGGGTATTTAATTCTATTTGGCAATAAAAAAGGCGACCGAAGTCGCCTAAACATCAAATTATTTTACTTGCATACCCGCAGTGACACCGCTATCAGCTGAAAGTAAGAATAAATCACTTCCGCCAGTACCCGCAGAAAGAATCATCCCTTCCGATACACCAAATTTCATTTTACGTGGTGCAAGGTTTGCAACCACAATAACAAAACGACCTTCTAATTCTTCAGGTTTGTTGTAAGCTGCTTTAATGCCAGAGAACACTTGGCGAGTATGGTCACCTAAATCTAATTCAAAACGTAAGAGTTTGTTTGATTCTGGTACTGCTTCGCATTTCAGTACTTTTGCCACACGCATATCAATTTTAGCAAAATCGTCAATGGTAATGGTGTCAGCAATAGGTTCGACATTTGAAAGTGCGGTCGCTTTTGCCGCTGTTTTTTCTGTCGCTTTGTTTGCTTCAGCAAAAAGAGCTTTAGTTTCTTCTACTACTGCATCAATTTGTTTTTTCTCTAAACGAGAGAAAAGCGCTTTAAATGGAGCAAGTTGATGACCTAATGGTGGTTGTGCAATATTATCCCATGTTAGTTCTGTTTGTAAGAACGCTTCTGCACGTTCAGCCAGTTTTGGAAGAACCGGTTTTAAGTAAGACATCAATACACGGAAAAGCTCGATACCCATTGAGCAAACCGCTTGTAATTCGGCATCTCTACCTTCTTCTTTCGCAATTACCCAAGGGGCTTTTTCATCAATATATTTATTGGCTTTATCGGTTAATGCCATGATTTCACGAATCGCCTTGTTGTATTCGCGGCTTTCATAATAAGCAGCAATTTGTTCAGCTTGTGCAGTAAATTCAGCGAAAAGTGCTTCGTCTTCTAATTTATCTGCTAATTTGCCCTCAAAGCGTTTTGCGATAAAGCCTGCATTACGAGAAGCTAAATTGACTAATTTATTAACGATATCCGTATTGACACGTTGAACGAAATCTTCCAAATTGAAATCAAGATCTTCGATACGATCGTTTAATTTTGCTGCGTAGTAATAACGTAAACATTCCGGATCAATGTGATTTAAATAGGTGCTGGCTTGGATAAATGTACCGCGTGATTTTGACATTTTGGCGCCATCTACGGTGACATAACCGTGAGCAAACACATTGGTTGGTTTGCGGTATTCGCTCCCTTCTAACATTGCCGGCCAGAATAGGCTGTGGAAATACACGATATCTTTACCGATAAAGTGATAAAGTTCTGCATCGCTGTTTTCTCCCCAGAATTCATTAAAATCAATGCCTTCACGATCGCAGAGATTTTTAAAAGAAGCTATGTAGCCAATTGGCGCATCCAACCAAACATAGAAGAATTTATCTTTAGCTCCTGGGATTTCAAAACCAAAATAAGGTGCATCACGAGATATATCCCATTGTTGTAAGCCACTTTCAAACCATTCTTGCATTTTATTTGCAATTTCAGGTTGAAGTGAACCAGAGCGAGTCCATTCTTTTAACATGCCTTCAAAAGCGGGTAAGTCAAAGAAGAAGTGTTCAGACTCTTTAACAATTGGTGTTGCGCCTGACACTGCAGAACGTGGATTAATTAAATCCATTGGGCTATAAGTGGAAGCACAAACTTCACAGTTATCGCCGTATTGATCTTCTGCTTTACATTTTGGGCAAGTTCCTTTGACGAAACGATCCGGTAAGAACATATTCTTTTCAGGATCGAATAACTGAGAAATCACTTTCGTTTTAATGAAGCCTTTTGCTTTTAATTTATTGTAAATGTCAGCGGTGATTTGTTTGTTTTCTTCACTGTGAGTAGAGTGGTAGTTATCAAAACTGATATTAAAACCTGCAAAATCACGCACGTGATCAGCTTTTGCTTTTGCGATTAGTTCTTCTGGTGTAATACCTAATTTATCGGCATTTAGCATAATTGGTGTGCCGTGCGCATCATCAGCACAGACAAAATGAATTTTATTGCCACGCATACGTTGGAAACGTACCCAAATATCTGCTTGAATATGTTCTAACATATGGCCTAAATGAATGGCGCCATTTGCATAAGGTAATGCACAAGTGACTAAAATTTTACGAGGTTGAGTTGTCATTATTTTTCTCTATTCTTTTTGCAAAAATTGTGAGTATGTTACCCGATTAGTGCGATTTTTTCTAGTTTAGTTATACTTTTAGCTTAACATTTGAGGGGGAAAAGGGGTAGAATATCCCTGACAAATTTACTCTACTACCTACTACTATTAAAGGAATATTATGGCAACTGCTTTTTCTGAAAATTTAACAGCAGAACAACAATCTCAAGTTCTGCAAGTTTTCCAACAATTCCAACACCCAAGTTTGCAAAAAGACTTAATCGCATTAAATACTTTGAAGAAAGTAGAAAAAGGCGGTGACGTATTACGCATTGAATTACAACTGCCTTTTGCATGGAATACTGGCGTGGAGCAAGTGAAACAACAGCTTTCTGATGCGTTATTAAAAGCAACAGATAGCAAAGAAATCAAATGGGTGGTGAATTATCAAATCGCTACTTTAAAACGTGCGAATAATCAACCCGCTGTAAAAGGTGTGAAGAACATCATTGCAGTGACTTCGGGTAAAGGCGGGGTAGGGAAATCCTCTGTTTCGGTGAACCTTGCACTTGCTTTACAAGCTCAAGGTGCTCGTGTGGGTATTTTAGATGCGGATATTTATGGTCCATCTGTTCCGCATATGTTAGGCGCCCCACATCAACGCCCAACTTCACCAGATAACCAACATATCACCCCTATTAAAGCACATGGTTTATCTGCAAACTCGATCGGTTTCTTAATGGATGAAGATAATGCAACCATTTGGCGTGGTCCAATGGCAAGTAGTGCATTAAGTCAGCTTTTAAATGAAACCTTATGGGATAGCTTAGATTACTTAGTGATCGATATGCCACCGGGTACGGGTGATATCCAATTAACGCTTTCACAACAAATCCCTGTAACGGGGGCGGTAGTGGTCACAACACCACAAGATATTGCATTATTAGATGCAGTGAAAGGTGTATCGATGTTTGAACGTGTGTCCGTACCTGTGTTAGGTATTGTGGAAAATATGTCTATGCATATTTGTAGCAATTGCGGCCATCACGAAGCGATTTTCGGTACTGGTGGTGCAGAAAAAATGGCACAAAAATACAATGTGAAAGTATTAGGTCAGTTACCGTTGAATATCCAAGTTCGTCAAGATTTGGATGCAGGTAAACCAACTGTGGTTGCAGCGCCAGACAGTGAAATTGCGAAATCTTTCTTAGATTTAGCGGAGAAAGTATCAACTGAGCTTTACTGGCAAGGTTCTGTGATTCCAAGCGAGATTTTATTCCGCGAAGTGAAATAATCACAAAAACATCATAAAAATTAACCGCACTTTAGGTCATCCAAAGTGCGGTTATTTTTTTAGCGAAATTTGTTTATTTTAAATGATCCGCGTCATTCATTTTCTCAACGCGAAAACCGTTCTCATCGTCATAATGTACAACACTAATTGATGTATTAATAAGCGATACCGATTTATCTTCATCGCGGTGATTTTGCCACGTTGCGCCGTTTAACAAGGCAAGCAATAAACGCAAGGTATGGCCATGCGACACAATGAGAATATTACCTTGATCGTGGATTTTAATAATATCCTGTAATGCTTTCATTGCACGTTCGCCTAATTGTTCAAACGTTTCGCCGCCATTTACTTGAGCTTTGTAATTGGCAGGATCTTTAATAAGTTGTTTGAATTCAGGGTGTTCTCTTAACGTATCAACAACTAGGCCTTCCCAAGAACCAAAATACTGTTCGTTTAAACCTTGGTGATGGAAAAGTGGAATATCACGTTCGCCGATAATGTGAGAGGCGGTCGCGATAGTACGTTTCAATATGCTGGAATAAGCGGCAATAAAAGGAATGTTATTAAGTGCCACGCCTGTTTTTTTTGCACCATTAACGCCTTCTTCAGTTAAAGGGGAATCGCCATGACCTTGCATTAAACCTTCCGTATTCCAAACGGTTTTACCGTGGCGAATGAAATAAAAAGTCAGTTGTTTTTTCATTTTGCATACCCATAAAAAAATTAAGGAAGCCGAAACTTCCTTAATCATAATTTTAACGAGAGTAATAACCTGCCATTGAACTATATACGGCATTTTCTGCTTGAATAATGTTGTATTTTGCATTCAAGATAGAAAGTTGAGAGCTTTTCTCTGTGTTTGCCGCAGCAAGCCATTCACGTAATTCAGATACACCAGCATTATAACGATCTCGATAGTATTTGGTGATACGTTGGTTATAGCTGTGTGTTTTTTGCAAGTTAGCAAAGGCACTTTGTGCTTGTGTATAGGCGAAGTAGTTGGTATCTACATCATTTAAGGCTTTAGTGATGCTTTGCTCATAGTTTAAACGTGCGGTTTCATAATCTGCTTCAGAGATTTTCACGTTCCATTTTACGGTATTCCAGTTGAGGAATGGTAGGCTAATGCCGATTAAACCTGTACCAACTGGATTGTGCAATGCATTACCGACTTTAGTACCACTTGATGTTAAGCTGCCGCCTAAAGTGACTTCAGGGAACCAGCCTTTTTCAGTTGCTTTTGCATTTTTGAATGCACTGCTTAAGCGATATTGATAGCCTTTCACATCAGGACGATTCGCAATCACAGAAACTGGCACATTTAAATTTACGCCCACATTTTTTACATTAAGAATGTGTGGGAAGTTGATATTTAATGCTTCTTCCGGTTTTAAGTTAAGTAAGTTACGTAAAGTTTGTTCTGCTGTTTTACGTTGTGTTTGATAGTTGATCAAGTTGTTACGTGCGTTCAATACCGCTTGTTGTGCTTGATCTACACTTGCGCTGTCCGCAACACCTTGTGATAAACGACGTTGCATAATGTTGCTAATGTCGTTGTAGTATTTAATGGTTTCTTCGGTTGTGCTGATCGCATCATTCAAGTAGGCAATTTGATAATAGGTTGTTACAACAGAGTTGATGAGTGAAAGTTTCGTTGCTTCTAAATCTTCAGCTGTTGCTTTGTGTGACCATTCTGCGGCATCTGCAGTATCGGCTAAACGTTGCCATAAATCTAATGTATAACTCACATTTAATGCACCTTGATGGCTTACTGCTGAGCTACCACCTGTTTTCACATTTTTACTTGCAGAAGATTGGGTTGAACCGCTAAATGCCGGAATTAAATTCGCGCCTGCAAGGTTTGCATTATATAGAGCACGGTTTACGGCGACAGACGCTTTGGCTAAATCTTTGTTGTTAACTAATGCTTGTTCTACCACACGATTTAATTGTGAATCATTGTAAAGCGCCCACCAGTTTTCTTTTACATTAAATTGTTTGGTGATTTCCGCATAATTTTGGTAATCCTGCTGGCTCGCTTTATAAGAATCGCCGATGTTAGCACAACCTGCTAGAGCAGTTGCCATCGCGATTGCTAAGGTTAATTTTTTCATTTTTAACATGGATTTTTCCTTTCTTTTTAATTAAAGTGCAGTCAAAAATTAGTGAGAATTTTAACCGCTCTTTTGTGTTTTACAAAATTTCTTTATTCTCGAGCAAGGGCTGTAATTGGATCTAATTGTGCTGCGCGTTTTGCCGGCATATAACCGAAGATTACACCAATCAGGGTAGAGAAGACCACTGCTGCAACAATTGAGCCTGTTGAGAATGCCATCGTAAAGTCAGTCATAAATACGTTAAATAGCAGACCGATTAAGCCCGAAAGCAGAATCCCCGTCACGCCGCCAATTAAACAAATCAACACAGCTTCAATCAAAAATTGTTGCAGAATATTGAATTGTCTTGCCCCAATAGCCATGCGGACACCAATCTCTTTAGTTCGCTCTGTCACGGAAACCAACATAATATTCATTACACCAATCCCCCCAACGATCAATGAAATAAAGGCGATAGAGGAAATGAGTAATTTCATCGTGCCTGTTGTGCTTTCAATAGTTTGTTTAATGGTATCGCTATTCATGATGAAGAAATCTTTTTTACCATGACGCATGGTGAGCAATTCAGTAATCCCTTTTTCAGCGACAGTCGTATTGACGGAGTCATCTACTTTTACTGTAATCGAGCTAATTTTTTTGCTACCCGAAATACGATTCATCACGGTGGTATAAGGGGCATAGAGATTAAGTGAACTGCTTGCTCCGCCCATTTGTTTATCAGATACCACGCCAATAATGCGTAATGGACGTTTATTAAACATCACGATTTTGCCAATGGGATTTTCATCTGGGAAAATCGACTTTTTCGCACTTTCATCGATTAAGGCTACTTGATTGCTATCAGCAACATCTTGAGCAGAAAATAAATTACCAGATTTTAGTTTTAATCCATCTACATCAAAATATTGTTCGCCTACACCTTTTAAACTGGTCGAGGAGAAAGTCTGGTTACCATAAATTAATGTGCCACTTGATGAGCTATTTGGCGTGACGCTTTGCACATAGCTTTGTTGGTTTAAGGCAGTGGCATCATTAATTGTGAGATTCTGCATTTGTTCAGCACGACGATCACCAAAGCCTGTACCATTAAAGATGGTCATGGTACTTGTACCAATGCCTTTAATATTTTCCAAGATTTTTTGCTGTGAACCATTTCCCAATGCCACGACGGAAACCACAGAAGTAATCCCGATAATAATCCCGAGCATGGTTAAAAGAGAACGCATTTTGTGGGCAATAATAGCACTTACAGACATAAGAAAGGCTTCAACAAATTGATCTTTGCTGAACCCAAAGTGCGGTTTAGATTTCGCTTGATTTTCGACCGCACTTTTTACTGCTTCTTTTTGTGTATCGCCAATGATTTCGCCGTCTTTAATTTCAATCACGCGATTCGCACTGGCGGCAATTTCTCGGTCGTGGGTTACCATAATAATAGTGTGGCCTTCTGCGTGTAATTGGCGCAGAATTTCCATCACATTTTGACCGCTTTGTGAATCCAATGCACCAGTGGGTTCATCGGCTAAAATAATTTCACCGCCATTCATCAACGCACGCGCAATACTCACACGTTGTTGCTGACCACCAGAAAGCTGGCTTGGTTTATTTTGCCATTTATCGCCTAAACCTAATTTTTCTAAAAGTTGTTTCGCGCGAGAAAGACGTTTTTCTTGCGACATCCCCGCATAAATTGCAGGCAAGGCGACGTTTTCTGCTGCGGTCAAGCTCGACAATAAGTTATAGCGTTGGAAAATAAAGCCGAATTTTTGGCTACGTAAATCTGAAAGCTGATCTTTGCTTAATTCAATGGTTTCTTTACCATTAATTTTGTAAGAGCCACTAGTTGCCGTATCCAAACACCCGATGATGTTCATCAAGGTTGATTTACCGGAACCGGATTGCCCAATAATCGCGACGAAATCGCCTTTTTCAATATTTAAAGAGACATTCTTCAAAATATGAACACGATTTTCGCCTTCACCGAAGTAGCGGTTGAGATCCTTAATTTCAATAATATTCATTAATTTTCTACCGCACTTTTAGAACATTCTTGGACCACGATGCATCGAGCCAACTTGTTCACCATTCGCGACTTGCGACACAATGACTTTTTCGCCTTCATTTAAGCCCGATTTGATTTCAGTTCTGAAATCATTTTGAACACCAATTTCGACTTCGCGTGGCTCAGGTTGATTTTTGTCATTTAATACGTTCACAAAGCTTTTACCATCACGTTTTTGAATGGCCATATTTGAAACCAATAACACATCTTTCGCATTGGCAATTTTGATGTTGTTTTCTGTCGTCATTCCGATGCGTAAAGTACGATCAGGGTTATCAATCAAAACATTGGCGTAATAGTAGATTGCACTGGTCGTTGAGCTGCTACTTGAACTTCTCGAAGATGATGTTGAAGAACTATCACTTGTCGTGGTATTGGCTGGATCAACAGAATCAATGACAGAGTGATACACGGTTTGGCTATCCGATAAAATAGTAAAGCTAACTTCTTGACCTGCTTTCACTTTGGTAATGTCGCCTTCCGAAATCTCAGGCTTAATTTTCATTTTGCTTAAATCAGCAATGGTCACAATTGTTGGCGTCGTTTGGTTGGCATTAACGGTTTGACCTTCTGAAACAGGCACAGAAATAACGGTACCGTCCATTGGCGCGGTGATTTTGGTGTAACCCACATTGGTTTCAGCGGTATTCACTTCAATTTCAGCTTGTTTGATATTGGCTTCAATGGCTTCCATTTCAGCTTTCGCATTATCAAGGGTGCTTTTAGCCGTATTCACACTATCTAAAGACGTCGCTTTTTGTGTATAAAGTTTTGATAAGCGGTTATAGCTTGAAAGGGCAACATCATAAGCGGTTTTCTTCGCTTTTAATTGTGCTTGATAGCTAACTAATGCCGCCTTTTTGGTATTTAAGGTATTAATTTGGGTGGTGGAATCAATATCAGCGATCATTTCGCCTTTTTTGATTTCTTGCCCTAACTTGACATAGAGTTTGGTGATTTTTCCAGAAGCTTGGGCTCCAACATCAACTTCATTTACGCTTTCAACTGAACCAGATGCGACAACGGTTTTTTCAATATTGCCACGTGTAACCGATTCAGTCAGATAAGTCGTTTCTTGTTTGCTATTGCTAGAGAAAAAATAATAAGCCGCACCAGCAGCAATGAGCAATCCGAGTAAAATAAAAAAGCGTTTTTTCATAAAGACTTTGTCATCCTAAATAAAAAAATGAACGTTTGTTCAGTAAAGGTGTATTCTAA
>OODT01001495.1_pt1 | contig 11603 bp, 9 predicted proteins | sample 1671841 | NCBI WGS metagenome assembly OODT01 (sample SAMN06348198, study PRJEB24527) | human gut metagenome | biome: human gut; feature: ankylosing spondylitis patient; material: feces | host: Homo sapiens | place: China | collected 2015-10 | reverse complement strand
GTACCGGGAACCTTACTGCTGCTGTCGCCGCCATCACAGCCTGCCAGCACACCTGCTGCGGCAACAGCCAGAGCCGCAGCACCAGCGCTCTTGAGGAAACGGCGGCGGGAAATCATATCCAGTCTCATAATTAAAAACCTCCACATTGTTTTAGAGGTCTTTCCCCGCTCGCATTTTCTTCCTTCCGGGCGTAAGGCAAACCTCTGTTCTGATTCATTATACCCCCCCCCCCATTATATTTGTCAAGAGGTTTTAGTATTTTTGTGGCGGCTTTCTGCATAAAAAATCGCCCGGCTTTTCTGCGTTTTACACAAAATACAACAGTCTGCGTTTTGAATGCACAAGCCCCCTCCGCAAGCTGCATATCGCAACTATGCCGTTTTGATAGGCACTATTTTTGAAAAACACAATAAAAAGAGAGCCGTACAGGACAGCTCTCTCCGTTTCCGATTTTTATGATCGTTTGTTATGCCGTCTCACCCTGACGGCACGACACCCTGAACAGCACGAATCCCACGATGAACAGCACGATGAGGGAGCCGACACCCACATTGGCGCTGCCGGTGAGCTGGCTTCCCACACTGACGATCATGGTGCCAAGGAAGGACGCGCCCTTGCCGCAGATGTCGAAGAGGCCGAAGTATTCGCCCGACTTTTCCGGCGGGATGATCTTTGCAAAGTGGGAGCGGCTGAGCGCCTGCACGCCGCCCTGGAACATGCCCACGATGACGGCCAGCACCCAGAACTGCCACTGCTGGGTCAGGAAAAACGCAAACACCGCGATGCCCGCGTAGGCCGCGATGCACACCGGGATGAGCTTTGCCGAGGGGTACTTGTTCGACAGCCGCCCAAAGATGAGGGCCGACGGGAACGCCACGATCTGGGTCACAAGAAGTGCCAGCAAAAGGCCGGTGGTGTCCAGGCCCAGCGCCGTGCCGTAGGCCGTCGCCATGTCGATAATGGTGTACACGCCGTCGATGTAGCAGAAGAACGCCAGCAAAAACCAGAACACCTGCTTATCCTCCGGCAGATGCCGCAGGGTATGGCCGATGCGGGCAAAACTCTGCCGGACAGCGTGCTTTTCCACCTCCACATAGTAGAGCTGTTTATAACTTTTCAGCAGCGGCAGGGTCGTGAGCAGCCACCACGCCGCCGTCAGCAGGAGTGCCATATTCAGCGCCGTCATCTGGCTGATGCCGATGCTCCCCGCCCCCAGCACAAGGCTGAGGCAAACCACGAAGGGCACGCAGCTGCCGATGTATCCCCACGCATAGCCCCGGCTGGACACCTCGTCCATCCGCTCCGGCGTGGTCACGTCGCTGAGCATCGAGTCGTAGAACACCAGGCTGCCCGAAAAGCCCACCTTCGCAATGACGAAGATGACCAGAAACGGCAGCCACGCCGCTACCGCGCCCATGGCGCAGCAGCCCACGATGCCCACGAAAACGCAGAGTATGAAGATAGGCTTCTTGAAGCCCTTCGTATCAGCCACTGTCCCCAAAATGGGGCTCAAAACAGCGGTGATGACGGTCACAGCCGAGCTGGCATAGCCCCAGTAAGCCAGATACTCCACCGAGCTCAGGCCGCCGCTCTCTGCCAGCGCGTTGAAGAAAATAGGGATAAGGGTGGCCACCATCAGCACAAAGGCCGAGTTGCCCACGTCGTACAGGATCCAGTTCCGCTCCAAGCTCGTCAGGCGGAATTTGCCGCTTTTTTCCATCCGGTGCTCCATCTCAGTTCTCCCCAAACGTATGCTGATACTCCGCCCCAAGCGGCTTACCTTCTGCATACTCTTCGATGAGCCTTACCGCCAGCGGCACAGCCGTTTTATACAGCTCTTCGAGCTTCTGGCTGCTCTGGACGCATTTGGGGTTCGGCTGCGGATTCGCCACAAGGCCGTGCATGAACTCATACTTGCCCGCGACGCGCATCCCGGTCAGCACCACCCAGCGCTTGACGGGGTTCGCCGCCTGCAAAAAATGATGCACCGTTATCATCCCCTTCATCGCCGCCAGCGTCTCGTCCACCGTGACGCCTTCGTAGAAGGGCGCGATGACCTCGGCCCGCTCCCGGCTGGGTTTGATGTGGCTGGCCGTGAAGAACTTTATGGGGTCGAGGCCGTCTTCCCGCATCAGGGCGTTGTCAAACTCCGTCTCGATCTCGCAGTGGCCCACACCGCTCTCCCGGACATAGGCCTCCACATAAGGGTGGCAGGTGCTGTCCAGTGCGAAGTGGCAGACAAAGCCCAGCACATAAGCCAGTGCGGCGCTTTTATCCGTTGCATTTTCCACCACGGTGCGGGCGCGGGTGAAAAACACCTCGCCCTTCTGCTCGTGCATGGCGTTGCCCAGACGGTTCACCGGGTTCGACTGCAGGGCCTTGTAATAAAACATCAGGTCCGGTCCGTGGAGACCCATGTCGTAAAGCTCCCGGTGCTGTTCCAGCGTCGCGCGCAGACCGTCCGGCAGCAGGGCCAGAACATCTGCACCAAAGCGGCGGTGTGCGTAGGTAGAAGGCATGATACCGCCCCTTTTCGTTTATTTTTCGTAGCCCTGCGGCAGCTCATTCTTGAGGCCGCGCTCCATCAGGGACTTGACAGCCTCTGCCGCACTCATGCCCTTGTTGACGATGGCGTTGACGGTCTGGACGATGGGCATTTCCACCTGATACCGCTCGGCCAGTTCCAGCGCAGCGGGCAGGGCGTTCATGCCCTCGACCACCATGCCGACTTCCTTGACGGCATTTTCCGGGGTCTCGCCCTTGCCGATGAGGATACCGGCGCGGTTGTTGCGGCTGTGCATACTGGTGGCGGTCACGATGAGGTCGCCGATGCCGGCCAGACCTGCGAACGTGTGGACATTGCAGCCCATCGCCACGCCCAGACGGGCGATCTCGGCGATGCCGCGGGTGATGAGGGCAGCGCGGGCATTATCGCCGTAGCCGAGGCCGGTGGAGATGCCGACGCCCAGCGCGATGACGTTCTTCATGGCGCCGCTCAGCTCTACACCCTTGATGTCCTCGTTGGTGTAGACGCGCATGACATTGTTGGTGAAGACCTCCTGCACATAGGCAGCGGCCTCCCTATCCTTGCTGGCCGACACGATGGTGGTGGGCAGGTCGATGGCCACTTCCTCGGCGTGGGTGGGGCCGGACAGGGCCACAAGACGCGCGCCCTTCGGGCCGCCTTCCTTGCCCAGCTCATCGGCCAGGATCTCGGTCATGGTGTACAGGGTGTCGGGCTCGATGCCCTTTGCCACGTCCACGATGATCTGGCCGTCGGCCACATAGGGCCGGGCCTTTGCCGCCGTGGAGCGGACGAACACCGACGGCACTGCGAACAGCAGGATGTCCTTGTCTTTGCAGACTTCCTCGATGCTCTTGGTGAACCGCAGCTCGTCGGGGATCTTCATCTGCGGCAGGTTGGGGTGCTTGCGGGTGGTGGAAAGGCTGTCGATCTCCTTCTCGATGGCCGACCACACCAGCACATCATTCCCGCTCACAGTCAGCATCCGTGCAAGGGCCATGCCCCAGGTGCCAGCGCCCAGAATACCAATACGTTTCATCACGTTTGTCCTCCGTATCCGCCGCGCTCCCGTCTGGCGGGGCGTGCGGCCTGTTTGTACCTTTACAGGTCTATACAGTTCTATTGTACCCGAAAGCTTCTGCCGCGTCAACTACTCTGCCGTTCTGCACAAAGTCAGCGCCTGTTTTTCGTCCATTTCGTCTATACCATGCAATTTTTCGAAACCATTTGCGTTCATTTCCAAATCATGTTATAGTATTCTGGTAGGTTTTGTAGGATTTTCATTTTCTCCTCTTGACTTTGACCCAGCTTTAAGGTATATAATGTATCCACCCACCTGTCCTGTCTGTTTATTCAAATTTTGAAAAAGGAGTATCCATGCTGGAAACACTCTTATCCAACCGCACCGTCAGCGTGCTCTGGGAGGCTCTTCCCCGCATCCTCTCGGCGGGCCTCACCATGACCATCCCCCTCACCCTCGTCTCGTTCACCCTGGCGATGGTGCTGGCGGTGGCCGTGGCGCTGGTGCAGTACGCCCGGGTGCCGGTGCTGAGCCAGCTGGCCCGGTTCTACATCTGGGTCATCCGCGGCACGCCGCTGCTGGTGCAGCTTTTCATCATCTTTTACGGCCTGCCCAGTATGGGCATCATGCTGGACGCTTTCCCGGCGGCAGTCATCGCCTTCGCCTTCAACGAGGGCGCATACTGCGCCGAGACCATGCGCGGCGCACTCGAGAGTGTGCCGCAGGGCCAGCTGGAAGCCGGCTGCTGCGTCGGCATGAGCTGGTGGCAGATCATGCGCCGCATCGTGCTGCCGCAGGCCCTGCGCACCGCCGTGCCTGCCCTCTCCAACTCCCTCATCGGCATGATCAAGGACACCTCTCTGGCCTCCAACATCACGGTAGCGGAGCTGTTCATGGCCGGCCAGCGCGTCGCCGCCCGCACCTACATCTTCCTGCCCATCTACTGTGAGGTGGCCGTGGTGTATCTGCTGTTCTGTACCGTCATCACCAAGCTGCAAGGGCTGCTGGAGCGCCAGCTCAACGCCCACGGCTTCCAGTAAGAAAGGATTGTGGCTGTTATGGCAATGTTAGAGATACGCGGCGTCCGCAAATCCTTCCATACTTACGCAAAGCCCGGCGTCCATCCCGGCATCTTTGGCCGCGCCCCCAAGCCGACCAGCAGTCTGGACGTGCTGCGCGGCGTCGATTTGACGGTGGAAAAGGGCGACGTCGTGGCCATCCTCGGCCCTTCCGGCTCAGGTAAGACCACCCTGCTGCGTTGTCTAAACTTCCTTGAGACGGCGGACGCAGGCCAGCTCACCTTCGACGGTGAGACCTTCGACCTCGCCCACGCTGACCGCGCCAGCATCGCGCGGCTGCGCCGCAAGACGGCATTCGTCTTCCAGAACTACAACCTCTTCCGCAACAAAACGGCCCTGCAGAACGTCACCGAGGGCCTCATCGTCGCCCGGAAGATGCCCAAAGCGGAGGCCGATGCCGTCGGCATGAAGATGCTGGAAAAGGTCGGCCTTGCTGACCGGGCCGACTACTACCCCCGTCAGCTGTCGGGCGGTCAGCAGCAGCGCGTGGCCATCGCCCGTGCTCTTGCCTCCGGCCCCGAGATCATCTATTTCGACGAACCCACCAGCGCCCTCGACCCGGAATTGACCGGCGAGGTGCTGGCCGTCATGCGGCAGCTGGCACAGGAGGGCATGACCATGCTGGTCGTCACCCATGAGATGGGCTTTGCCCGCAACGTCTCGTCCCGCACCGTCTTCATGGAAAACGGTGTCGTGGTCGAGGAAGCCCCCTCGCAGGAGTTCTTCGCCCATCCCAAAGAGGCAAGGACCCGTGAGTTCCTTCAGAAAATCTCGCATACGGAAGCCTAAAGCCTCTCCCTTTGGGAGAGGTGGCATTGCAAAGCAATGACGGAGAGGGCAAGCCGCCTGTGACAGAGTTACCGCACAGCGATATGCAGGCTCTTTGTCAGAGCGATACTATCGCCGCACTTATGCTTCTACATCAGCGTCCTTGCCCTCTCAGGCGCTCACGCGCCAGCTCTCCCAAAGGGAGAGCCTTCTCCTGCTTTTCCCAAGTTTGTTTTACTACAGAAAGGATCATCACCTATGAAACGCAGAACCTTTATTTCTCTCATGAGCGTCATGGCCGCTGCCGGTGTTCTCTCGCTGGCCGGCTGCTCTTCCAACACTTCCGCCTCCACTGCTTCCAGCACCGCAGCTTCTGCTTCTGCTTCCGCTGCTGCCGCCAACAAGCTGGAGACCATCCAGTCCAACGGCAAGCTGGTCATCGCGCTGGAAGGCGCATGGCAGCCCTGGAGCTTCCACGATGAGAGCGACACCCTCGTGGGCTACGACGTCGAAGTCTCCCGCGCCATTGCCGAGAAGCTGGGCGTCGAGCCCGAGTACGTCGAGAGCGACTGGGACAGCCTGTTCGCCGGTCTGGATGCAGGCCGCTACGACCTCGTCTGCAACGGCGTCGAAGCCACCGAAGAGCGCGCCAAGACCTACGACTTCACCACTCCCTACGGCTACATCCACACCGCCCTCGCCGTCCGCAAGGATAACGAGGACATCAAGAGCTTCGAGGACCTTGCCGGCAAGACCACGGCCAACAGCCTCGCTTCCACCTACATGGAGCTGGCCGAGAGCTACGGCGCTACCGTTCAGGGCATCGACACGCTGGAAGAGACCATCCAGCTGCTGACCGCTGGCCGCATCGACGCCACCCTGAACGCCAACGTCTCCTTCTACGACTACCTGAACGTCCATCCGGACGCCGACTTCAAGCTGGTCGCACAGACCGAAGATGCTTCTCACGTTGCGATTCCTATCGTCAAGAGCGAAGACTCTTCCTTCCTCGACGCCCTCAACAGCGCCATCGACGAGCTGCGCGCTGACGGCACCCTCAAGGAGCTGGGCGAGAAATATTTCGGTCAGGATATTTCTTCCGAGAATTAACTTTTTGTTTTGATTGTCAGCGAAGCATCGGAAGTGCATCATGGTCTATCCCGTAGGCGAAACCGCAAAGCTTCCGGATCTCGTCAAAAATATCCGGGAAGAAGATGTCCCCGAGCGCTTCCGTGCCGAACTGCGCGGTGTCCCGGAAAGCAAATAAGAATATCGACGAAGGGGGCAGATGCCATGCAGCACCTGCCCCCTTTTTGTTATAAATATCTTCCGGTAATACTCTCCGGATTTTCCCGGATCTCCTCCGGCGTGCCTGTTGCCACGACGCGGCCGCCGCTCTCGCCGCCGCCCGGCCCCATGTCGATGACATAGTCCGCGTTGCGGATGACGTCGAGGTCGTGTTCGATGACAACGACCGTTGCGCCGTTGTCCAGCAGGGCTTGGAACACCCGCAGCAGCACCTGCACGTCCAGCGGGTGGAGGCCGATGCTGGGTTCATCGAAAACGAACACCGAGTCGGTCTGGGTGCGGCCGATCTCGCTGGCCAGCTTGAGGCGCTGGGCCTCGCCGCCGGAGAGGCTGGGCGTCTCTTCGCCCAACGTCAGGTAGCCCAGACCCAGCTGCTGCAATATCTGCAGGCGCTGGCTCACTGTCTTCATCCCGCCGCAGAACTCAAGGGCGGAGTTGACGTCCATCTCCATCAGTTCCGGCAGGGAGACGGCCTGCCCCGCCTTGTTCATCAACTTCACGCCGTAAGCCGCCCGCGCGTAGCGGGAACCCCGGCAGTCGGGGCAGACGATGTTCACGTCCGGCAGGAACTGCACGTCCAGGCTCACCTCACCGGTGCCGTCGCAGCCGGGGCAGCGCAGACTGCCCGTGTTGTAGGAAAAATCGCTGGCCTTGAAGCCCTTTTGCCTGGCGTCCGGAGATTTGGCGTAGAGCTTCCGCAGCTCGTCGTGGACGCCCGCGTAGGTCGCCACGGTAGAGCGCACATTGATGCCGATGGGCGTCGCGTCGATGAGCTTGACGTGCGCGATGCCCTCGGCGCGGATCTCCCGGATATGTGCCGGGAGGGCGCTGCCGTTTATCTTTGCTTCCAGCGCCGGTACGAGGCTTTCCAGCACCATCGTCGTTTTGCCGGAGCCGGACACGCCCGTTACCACGGTGAGCCGCCCCTTGGGAACGTCCAGCTCCAAAGGCTTGACCGTGTGGATGCTGCCGGTGGAGAGATGGATCCCCCCCTCTGCGAACATCTCTCCTGTCCCGGCACACCTGCGCAGCTTTGTCTCAGCTTTTCCGGAGAGGAACGGCCCGATCTGGGACTCCGGCTTTGCCTCCAGATCATCTATCGTCCCTTCGGCAATGACATGTCCACCCTTAGCTCCCGCTTCCGGCCCCATCTCGATCACCCAGTCGGCCTCTTTCAGGATCTGGGTGTCGTGGTCCACCAGAATGACCGAGTTGCCGTCGGCCACGAGGTCGTGCATCACGCCGGTCAGGCCCACGATGTTCGACGGATGCAGGCCGATGGACGGCTCATCCAGCACATAGAGCACGCCGGTGGTGCGGTTGCGGACGGCCCGGGCCAGCTGCATCCGCTGGCGCTCACCGGTGGAAAGGGTCGAGGCCGAGCGGTCAAGCGTCAGATAACCCAGACCTAAATCCATCAGCCGCTTGGCGGTACTTTCGAATGCCTCGCAGATGCTCTCCGCCATCGGGCGCATCTCTTCCGGCAGACTGCCCGGCACGCCCTTCACCCACTCCACGAGGGCTTCCAGCGTCATCTGGCAGGCTTCGTCCAGCGAGATGCCCCGCAGCTTCGGCGCACGCGCCGCCGCTGAGAGCCGTGAGCCGTGACACTCGGGGCAGACATCTTCCCGCAGGAACTTTTCCACCCTCTTCATGCCCTTGTCATCCTTGACCTTTGCAAGAGCATTTTCTACGGTGTAGACGGCATTGTAATAGGTAAAGTCCAGCTCGCCGGCCTGGTTCGAGTTCTTTGTGTGGTAGAAGATATGCTTTTTCTCTGCCGGACCGTGGTAGACGATGTCCTTTTCCTGTTCGGTCAGGTCGCGGAACGGCACATCCGTCCTCACGCCCATCTCCCGGCAGACGTCTGTCATCAGCGACCACATCAGGCTGTTCCACGGGGCCACTGCGCCGCCGTCGATGGTCAGCGAGTCGTCCGGCACCAGCGACGCCATGTCCACCGTCCGGACGCTACCTGTGCCGCCGCACTTCTGGCAGGCACCTTGAGAGTTGAACGCCAGCTCCTCCGCCGACGGCGCATAGAAATGCGCACCGCACTCCGGGCAGACCAGCTCCCTGCCCGCCGCAACAGCCAGCGTCGGCGGGATGTAATGCCCGTTCGGGCAGCGGTGGCTTGCGAGGCGGGAGTACATGAGCCGCAGGCTGTTCAGCAATTCCGTGCCGGTGCCGAAGGTGCTGCGGATGCCCGGTACGCCCGGCCTCTGGTGCAGCGCCAGCGCCGCCGGGACATACAGCACCTCTTCCACCGAGGCTTTCGAAGCCTGGGTCATCCGGCGGCGGGTGTAGGTGGACAGCGCCTCCAGATACCGGCGGGAGCCTTCGGCATACAGCACCCCCAGCGCCAGCGAGGATTTGCCCGAGCCCGACACGCCCGCAATGCCCACGATCTTGTTCAGCGGGATGTCCACGTCGATGTTTTTCAGGTTGTGTACCTTTGCCCCGCGCACGAGCATTTTGTCTATCATTCTGTTTTTCCTTCCCTTTGGCCTTTTTGCGCCAGATGGATTCGATGAGGCCCGGGCCTCTGTAGGCCGCGGCTTTCCGGCATGGGACAACGACAAATCCTATCGGCGGTATTTTATTGGGATATGAAAGAGACGTTCTCCGCCTGCTTCGGCGCTGCCGGATGGCCCGGCTCCGCTTTTGTCAGCATCTGCTGGAACTTCCGGGCCGCCGTGTTCAGCGGACGGTGATGGTCGTAGATGAGGCAGATAGAGCGGGAGGGAATGATCTCCTGCAGATGCAGCTCGACAAGCTCGCCGCGGGCCAGAAGCTCTTTTGCCATTGGTTCCGGCACGAAGGCAAGGCCCAGCTCACTTTTCACCAGCGTGAGCATCTGGTCGGTGGTGGCGGCCTCGGTGTCGGGCCGGAGCACGGCGTCGTGGTCGAGGAAGAACTGCCGGTAGAAATTCCGGGTCATGCTCTCATCGCTGAGAGAGATGAGCGGATAGCAGCTCAGTTCCTTCAGCGTCAGGCGCCGGCTGGCCAGCGCAGTGAAGGTCTTTCCGCCCACCAGCACCTCATAAAACGGTCTCAGTTCCACCATCTTCAGGCCCTGTTCCACCTCTGCCGGGGTAGAGATGACGGCAAAATCCACTTCTCCGTTCTTCACAGCCTGCACCGCCTGGGGCGTGGAGTGGTTCGAGATGCGCAGCCGGATGCCGGGATACTCGGTGTGGAACGTCCGCAGCTTCTCGGCCAGATAGATGTTCAGCGCCGTCTCCGTCGCGCTGATGCTGATGGAGCCGTGCTCGAGGGTGGCGCTGGCGCTCAGTTCTTCCTCCGCGTCCTGTATCTGCACTGCCGCCGAGGCGATGCGGGAGTAGAGCATCTCGCCCTCCGGCGTCAGGGTGACGCCCCGGTTGGAGCGGGTAAAGAGCACACAGTTCAGCTGGCTTTCCAGCCGGTTCATCGAGTGGGTGATGTTGGGCTGGTTGTTGCCCAGCACCCGCGCCGCTTTCGTAAAGTTCTGATACTTTGCCACATAATAGAAAATTTTGTAGTATTCCCAATCGACGTACATGGGAGCCTCCCCCTCTTTCATCCCAGAATCACATTTTTACTTCTCCCCCACCAGCGCCACGGCAGCATCATTGACATTCGTGCCAGTAGCGCCGGTGATGATCAGGCCGTCCACCGCTTTCAGTGCATGGTAGGCGTCGTTGTTCTGCAGGGTGTCGAACACATTCCAGCCCTTGGCGGTCAGTGCGGAGAGGGTGTCACCATCCACATAGCCGCCGGCAGCATCGGTGGGGCCGTCAGTGCCGTCACTGCCCACCGAGAACACCGCTGCATCCAGCCCAGCCAGCGCCGGAGCCGCTGCAAGGGCAAGCTCCTGATTCCGTCCGCCGAGGCCCTTGCCCGTCAGGTGGACGACCGTCTCGCCGCCTGCGATGTAGGCCAGCTTTTTTCCCTGCCCCGTGTGGGTCCGGACGATGGAGCCAAGGAAGCTGCCCGCCTCCCGGGCTTCACAGCAGAGCTGGTCGGTCAGCAGGACGGGCTCATAGCCAAGCTCCCGGCAGGCGGCAGCGGCGGCGGTGCAAAGCTCCCGCACGCTGCCGGTGATCCGGGTCGTCACGTTGTCCAGCATCTTGGGCGTTTCCTGCGCCAGAAGAGCTTTTGCCTGTTCCGAGAGCTTCAGGTGATACTTCTCCGCAATGGCAAGCGCCTGTGCGCAGGTAGAGGTGTCCGGCACCGCCGGGCCGCTGGCGATCATATCCAGCGGGTCGCCCAGAATATCGCTCAGCACGATACTGAACACCTGGGCCGGGGCGCATGCCTGCGCGAACCGCCCGCCCTTGACGCCCGAAAGCCGTTTGCGGATGGTGTTCATCTCCACGATGTCGGCACCGCTGGCAAGAAGCTGGCCGGTGATGTCCTGCAATTCTGCACCGGGAAGCAGCGGCTTTTCAAACAATGCACTTCCTCCGCCGGAGAGCAGAAACAGCACGGTATCCTCCGCTGTCAGCCCCTGCACCAGCTCCAATGCCTTCTCGGTGGCCGCAAAGCTGTTCTCGTCCGGCACCGGATGGCCCGCTTCATAACAATTTACGCCCAGGATCTCGCCCTTGACATGCTCGTATTTGGTCACGACCACGCCGCCGTCCACACGGCCCAGCGCTTCCACCGCCGCGTGTGCCATCTGCCATGCGGCCTTGCCCGCTGCGACCAGCAGCACCCTGCCGCCCTTGGGCGCAAAGGCTTCCAGCGCGCGGCGGACAGCTTCGTCCGGCAGGACGGCGTTCAGGCTGGATGCGACGATGGCATCGGCATCCTTTCGCAGAGTCAGATTCATGAAACAGACCTCCTTGTGGGGTATGATCTACAGCAGACCGGCTTCGGGCATGGTTTTTCCAAAGCCCCGCCTGGCCGGGCCGTCCGG
>OODT01001475.1_pt1 | contig 11795 bp, 10 predicted proteins | sample 1671841 | NCBI WGS metagenome assembly OODT01 (sample SAMN06348198, study PRJEB24527) | human gut metagenome | biome: human gut; feature: ankylosing spondylitis patient; material: feces | host: Homo sapiens | place: China | collected 2015-10 | reverse complement strand
TTTATATATTATTTTAAGGTTTATAATGATGGTATCTTATTTATCTATGATAGGAATGACTTTATTATTTTTGCGAAATGTTATGATGTTTTTGGACATATATTTTATCATAGGAGGAATGATATATGTATTTTTAACATTGCTTTATTATATTATTGGAACAGTCAATATACCTGTAATGTGTATGGCATTTGCAGATGAATGGTTTACCAGGCATAAATTTGATGGGCTTAGTTACATTATAAATATTGCAAAGATGTTTTTGACTTCGCTTATTTTAATGTATCTCGGACAGATTACATTTATGAAAAGGGACATTATAGGAAATGAAGAAGTTTAGGACAACAATAATCGTATCAGTAATTCTTATTTGCTTTTCAAGTTTTATGCTTGGAAAGTGCAGTGAAAGTATGTACTGTGGTATAGAGTTTGAGAGCAGTATTTATACATATATATTAAATGCTTTGATTTTTATATGTTTTGTGCTTGTTGAAAAAAATACGCCACTCTCATATTTTGCAGAAAACAATCTTGCGAAGCTGGTGCGTATTCATTCCAGACGGAAAGCATTGTTTTATGATATTGTCAGAATATTTATAACAGTGTTGTTTTTGGAGATGTTTGAAACTATATCAGTCTTGGTGGGTTCGGTTTTCTATGGCAGAAAAATAATATACAAAAGTTTAGTGGTATATTTTGTGCTGAATTACATAATAAAGCTCTTTTTGATATTGCTACAGTATGTGTTTGAGATAAGTGTAGCATACAATTTTTCATTTCTTATTGTATATGCGATTTTTATATGCGGATTGTATTCAGGGGGAGATATTTATGAGCGTATGCTTAGTGTAAGTGATGTATCAGAACAGAAGCTATATGAAAGGCTAAACCAGTTTAATCTTGCTAATTATACGAGTCTGCCACGAATAAAGGATATGTCCGGGAATGTATTATGGACTGCTATGTGTGTGTTGGCGATGATAGTGTTTGTTGTAGGAGTGTTGTGTGTATATATAAAAAAGGTGGATTTACTTAAAAAAAGTTAGGTGGTTGTGAAACCGATTATATGTTGTGTTAATTGTTATATCCTTACAATTTAATTACAGCTTATGATAGTTTTACAAAAAACTGTAGAAAATATCTGCACAATGAAAGGAAGAAAGATTATGAAAATAGAGATTAGAAATCTTACTAAAAAGATTAAGGGGAATACGGTACTTGAAAATGTGAACCATACTTTTGAAAGCGGAAAAGTATATGGACTTCACGGAAGAAACGGAAGTGGAAAGACAATGCTTTTAAGAAGTATCTGCGGTCTTATACTCCCGACTGAGGGAAGTGTTGTTATTGACGGAAAGGTTGTCGGAAAAGATATTGAGTTTCCGGAGAGTGTCGGTATCATCATTGAGCATATGAGCATGGTCGATGATATGACAGGATTTGATAATCTGAAAGCTTTAGCCAAGATAAACAACAGTGTATCAGACGATGATATAAGGATGTGTCTTGCGGATGTGGGACTTGACCCTGAGGATAAAAGAAAAGTAAAAAAATATTCTCTCGGAATGAAACAGAAATTAAATATAGCACAGGCTGTTATGGAGAAGCCGAAACTCTTACTGCTTGATGAACCGACAAACGGACTTGATAAGGAGAGCATCGCAAAGTTTTATGATATACTTAAAAGACTTAAGGCTGACGGAACGCTTATTATAATAGCAAGTCATATAACCGAGGATTTAGATGCATTGTGCGATGAAATAATAGAAGTGGAAGAGGGAAAACTTGTAGGTTGATTTTAATACTATCAGATAAGTAGCAGAGAGGATTGTGGACACACACTTCACTGCAGTAAAAATTAGATGAAAAAAATTTTGGAATTTAAACAGGGGATAATAGATACATTACATGATTATCTGGAGCCGGGAAGTTTTTATGAATAATAATGCAGTAACAAAATCTTAAGCAAATCTTAAATGTTTAATAACTTTTTTCTTAAGAAAATAAAGAGTAGTATATTTATTAACAAGGGGAAATAAATATATACGGAAAATACAGGAAGTTCAAAAGGGAGGAAAAAGTTATGCGTAGAGAGATTTATGAAAATATAATAGGGACTTTACTTGGGATTGCAATGCTTGCGGCGGTTTTTGCAATTGTCATAGTATTTTTCTTTGGCGGAAAAACAAGCAAGACCAAAGTTTCACAGCCGGTCAAAGCAGCATCGGCAAAGTCGGATATATCAGTTAAAAATGATATGAGTATTTTTAACAGAAACAATTCTATACATAGAAGCTGGAAAAGTGAGCCGGTAGGTGATATGAATCTGTGGTTGAGAATGACAGATGTAGGAAAGCCATATGACGATGAGGAGTCGGAGTCCGGTGATGTTTCAGACAATGCTGCTTATAGTGACAAAAATGAGAACTCGGATTATATTCCGGTTTTGCAGAAGTTTGACGGGTATCGTGTGTCTGTGAAAGCGAGGTCTGACAGGTATCGCAGATTTAAAAGTAAGGAGTTTTTTATTCCGGCAGATTATCTTGCAAGTATAGATTATACGCAGGCAAATATTTATACCATATGTAAACCGGAAGAAAGCGGCGTATGTTCAAAAAATATGTATTTAAGTGTGGTAGCACCGTCAGATTGTGAGTACATACGAGTTGGCAATCAGACTGTTGCAGCTCAGAATTGCGAGATGTATATAAAGAAAGCGGGTATGCTTAAGTTTAGTGTATGTGTGTTTGAAACTGACAGTGATACAGATATTTACGCTAACGGTTATATCAGAATGTATGATAAAAAAGGGGAAATGCATAATCTTATTCCAAACAGATATGGGGCTTAGGAGGTTATAACAGTTCAGGGTCAATTATTGTCAGAGACGGCAAGTTGTGCCTTGCATTGTTCTGAAATATGTGTTAATATAATTATAGGCCGTAGGGAGGCATGGGTAATGCCTTAATCCAAATATCCCATTAGCGGGATTAAGAATGGTATATCCATTCTTTTTTTTTACCTAAAGGAGAGATAAAATGGCACAAAAGGAATTACCGATTACGCTTGAAGAACAGATAGACATGATGAAAAAGTATGTGTCTTTTAGACAACGAATACGAATGCGTCGTTTTTTACTGCATGCAGGATATTTTAGAGCGAGCAGATATGGAAAATTTTTGCTTTCTAATGTTGAGAATGTGGGTTATAAATCGTCACAGGATGCATTGTTTGCATTGTATCAGTTTGATGTTGATCTGAGGAGAATACTTATTTATTATTGCAATCGTGTCGAAGTGCGATTTAAGAGTGCAATATATAATGCCTGTGCGATAAAGGCACAGGATGGGACTTTTTATATGAAAAAGGAGTATTATGCTCCGTCAAGAGGAGAGAGGGATACCAAGAAGAGAAAAACGAATATAAAATATTTTGAAAGCGTTTTCTATGATGATATTGTACGCAAAGAAGAAAAACTGAGAAAAAATGTTGTTAAATATCCGGAACTAAAAGAGTATCGTAAAGGTGGAAACAGGCATACCAATAAACTCCCAATATGGGTAACATTCAGTTATACGGAATTTGGTACTATGTCAATGATGTATAATTATCTTCGCGGCGATTTGAGAAAGGGTGTGCTTACATATCTGTTTCATGAGAAAAGATATTCTAAAGGAGATACGGAACTGGTGGATACATGGCTAGATGGTGTACGAAATTTGAGAAATTATTGTGCACATAATTCCATGGTGGTTGGACTGAAATCCTCCATTGTACTACGACATCAGAAAGATGCAGAAAATCTGTTACCTAAGAACAATGATTTATATTCCAGATTATACGCATTGAAGATACCAAAAGCAAGGAATTAACACTATCAGATGATGATAAAAATATATTGGAATTAGTCCATAATTATCCGTACATGTCTCAAAGAGAGTGTTATGGAGCTCATCCAAACTGCGTAGGACTCCGGCTTTTTTAGTGTTAATAATGACATTTCTGCTGATACAGAAATCTTTATTCTTACTTTGCGTGGCTGATTTTCATCAAAATAGTATTCATCAGTCAAAATAAGGCCAGAAGTATTCTTCTTATGAATTCATGATTATTTTCACAAGCTCCTTTTTGACTGGGAGAAGATGGATTACAATAAAACAGCCGAGACCTTATCACTCCGTCTGAGTCATAAAAGATGAAAAAAATTGTAAAAAACTGTTGACACATAAAAAACAGTGTGATATAGTAATATCGTTGTCGTAAGACAGCGGTGTTATTTATATTGTATGCGCTTCTAGCTCAGTTGGCAGAGCACCTGACTCTTAATCAGGGTGTCCAGGGTTCGAACCCCTGGAGGCGCATTGAAAGTCCTCGTTTGGCAGTTTGGTCTGTTGGGTAGGGACTTTTTTTATTGTATAGGAAAATGTTCGTAAAGTAGTGAGGCACTAGGAGCAAAACGCTGGTTTTGCTCTATTTTATGGAATTAAGAGATGAAAAAATGCCGATAATAAAATTAGGACAGTAAAAAATTGCACATTAGATTTGTGTATGCATACATTTGATACACACTTGAAGCATATCTGATGTGTACAAATAATTGTACGGAGATGAGGATTGCTATGGGAATTATTATAACTCATAAACAGATGGAATTTTGGAAAAGAAATATTACGGCGGTCGTGGGGATGCTGATTTTTTCTATGGGCATAAATTTATTTATCGTGCCCGCTGACCTGTATAATGGTGGAGTGCTGGGTGTCAGTCAGGTAATCAGAACATTTCTTGTCAGATATCTGCATCTTTTTTCGGGAAGTACGGATATTGCAGGTATTATCAATATGATTCTCAATGTGCCGCTTTTTATTTTGGCATATTTTTCAATAAGTAAGAATTTTTTTGTGAAAACTCTTGTGTGTGTGGTTAGTCAGACTTTGTTTCTGAGTGTTGTGCCGATACCAGCTAAGCCTATTGTTGCGGATGCACTTTCAGCGAGTATCATAGGTGGTATATTTGGTGGTGCAGGTATAGGTATTGCTTTGAGGTCAGGTGGTTCAAGCGGTGGAATGGATATTGTAGGAATGTTCTTTACAAAGAAGTTTAAGGGATTTTCGGTCGGCAGGATTTCACTTATGTTAAATGCCGTCGTGTATGGAATTTGTGCTGTTTTGTTTGGCGTTCAGACGGCAATTTATTGTATAATCTATTCGGCAGTAAGTATGCTCGTGACAGACCGCACTCACACGCAGAATATAAATGCTGAGGTTATTATCTTTACCAAGAAAGAACCTGTTCAGATAATGGATTATATAGTGAAGCAGTTTAAGCGTGATGCTACATGGTGGGAGGCAAAGGGCGGTTATACTGAGGAAAAGACTTATATGACGATTGTTATTTTGTCTAAATATGAGTGTGCACAGCTTAGGAGAGAGTTAAAGCAGATTGATGAGCACGCTTTTGTTGTTGAGAAGGATGGTCTTAACATCATGGGACGGTTTGAAAAACATCTTTGATATTGAATGTGAAAAAAACGGAAAGATATAGGCAAAAAGTACATGGAAGAAGAAAAACAAAGTTACAGGCGGCAGTCGGGGTGCGAAGCAGCTTATAAAATGAAAAAATCGGGAATGAGGGAGGTTTTGGTGTGGGAGAAAATGAAAAAAATCAAAACAAAATGAGATACGAAAAGATTATCATGAATATCTCTTTAATAGGAAGTATTTTGTTTATGCTGTCAGAAGGATTTATGGCATATTATACAAAATCACATTCGCTTTTGATGGATTGTATTTTTGATGTTACAGATTTGATAATGATAGGACCGTTTATGGTGCTCGTACCTCTTTTGTATAAGCCGGTCACGGAAAAAAGACCGTATGGATTTTCGCAGGTGGAGTCTCTCTTTGTAGTTATCAAATACAGCGTTTTGCTTGTTATAACGATTCAGCTCGTGTGGGACAATCTCTATACGATTTTTCACGGGGGCAGGCATGTTGATGGCGGGAGTATCGCTGTTTTTGAGCTTGCGGTATGTGCGGGGTGTCTTATAATCTATATTTTAATGTACTATTTCAGCAGAAAATACGCTTCTCTAACGATTCAGGCGGAGATTTACATATGGAAACTGGATGTTATCTCAAGCTTTGGTGTGGCGGTTGCTTTTTTTATACAGATACTTGTTAAGAAAACGCAGTTTGCATGGATTGCATATTATGTCGATCCTGTGGTTGCCATAGTGATGGCTTGTTTCCTTCTTATAGAACCGGTGAAAATGATTTTTGTAAATCTGAAAAATCTGGTGCTTTTTGCCCCCGAACAGGATATAATGGATAGTATAAGATTTGTTGCGGAAAAGCATATGGACAAGGTGTATTGTGATATTGAATTTCTTGATGTTATTCAGACTGGAAGAAAAACATGGGTTGAGATTTATTTTAAAAGTCACAATGATCTGATAAATACAAAAATTCTTTTGCAGCTTCGTAATGACATCAGAGCAGAACTTAGAAAGGAGTTTGATCAGGTTTATGTTGAACTTATTCCAAGTCTGCCTGATTAAATTTTGTAAATATGATAATGTACTTTTAAAAGATAGTGACGGTGAAGTGCATTTTAGGCTGACGGATGCATAATAGGTGTGAACGGGACAGCCAATGTAGAGGAGTTGAGCGATATGGGCAGAATACTATCGTATGTGATGTTCGGTTTTTTTGTCTGTACTACGATAATGTCAGCGAGTGTTTTGCGTAGTAGGGAAAAATTAGAAATAAATAATATTCTTTTTGCACTTGTATGTATAGGAAGTTCCATTTGGAGTTTCTGTTTTGGATTTATATGGATTCAGACAGATCCGCTTCGTGCATATTACTGGCGGTGTGCGGGTATGGTCGGCACATTTATGTATATGATATGTGCTATGTTAGTCATTGCAAGATGGTGTGGACAAAAGAGATTGTGGATAAGTGCGATAAAAGGCTTTGTTTTTTCGGCAATTCTGCTATATCCGTTTTTAATGCAGAAAAGCAATACTGTATATCATATGTCTGCAATAGGTATGACATATGTGTTTGTTCCGGGAATATGGAACACATTATATGATATATATTGTATTGTGTGTGCTATAGGCTTGTTTGCACTCAGTGGTTTTATGAAAAAAAACGGAGAGCGCAAGTGGGAGCGTATCGTAGGTAAACGCCTGTTATTTTGCGAGAGTGTTATTGTTGCCGGTATGCTGCTTGATACGATAATGCCGGTGTTTGGATTTAATGCTTTTCCGGGAAGCACACTGTCACAGTTATTTGGGGTGCTGCTTCTTTACAGAATTTATCTTTTTATAAATAAAAATAAAGTTAAGCTGGAAAATGTATCAGAGTTTGTTTACTATTCGGTTAAATCGCCGATTCTTATATATGATTACAATAAGAAACTCAGGATTGTCAATAAAAGTGCGACGGATTTTCTGAAAATTTCAGAACAAAATTGTGAGAATGTTTTGTTTACAGATCTTTTTGAAATGGGAAATGAAAAACTTAAATATGGTGGGTATTCTGATAAGATAGATGTAAGGTGCAGGGCGAATGGTGCTCACTGCCGGCTTGATATAAACAGGATAGCTGATGAGTACGGCGAGACAATGGGATATATTATTATCATTGATGATCTTACAGATAAGATAAAGACTATTGAAGCTCTTGAGGCGGCAAGGAAAAGTGCTGAGGCAGCAAGAAAGAGTGCAGATGATGCAAATAATGCAAAGTCAAATTTCCTTGCACAGATGAGTCATGAGATAAGGACACCGTTAAATACGGTGCTGGGAATGAATGAGATGATTTTGAGAGAGTCTGACTCTGAGACGGTTTCAAAGTATGCTTCGTACATAAAAAATGCGGGACAGACATTGCTCGGTATTATAAATGATATTCTTGATCTGTCTAAGCTTGAGGTGGGTAAGACAAATATAGTTGCAGAGGATTATAATCTTAAGTTTGTAATCAATGATATAATCAATCTTGTTTCTTTGAAAATCAGGGAAAAGGGACTTAAGTTCCGGCTTGATATGGCAAAGGATATTCCAATGTATCTGCATGGTGATGTTTTGAGAATTAAGCAGGTTATCATCAATATCATGAACAATGCCGTTAAATATACGGATAAGGGTCAGATTACGCTTGGTGTCGGCTGGGAAAAGGCTGATAAGGAGAGTATAATGCTGATATTTGAGATAAGAGATACCGGGCGTGGTATAAAAAAGAAAGATATTGAAAGGATTTTTTCACCGTTTGAGAGAGCGGAAGAACAGCGAAATCATACGATAGAGGGGAACGGACTTGGTCTTGCCATCACAAGAAAACTCGTAAGGCTTATGGGTGGAGAGATAAGTGTGAGGAGTGAATTTGGAAAAGGTTCCGTTTTTGAAGTCCAGATATTGCAAAGGATAGTGCACGAGAAGAACGGTGAAAATGTTTTGAAGCTGCAAAACAGGGAAAAACATGAGGATACACATATAAGTGCACCTGATGCAAAAATTCTTGTTGTCGATGATGTTGAGACAAACAGGATAGTTGTAAAAGAACTGCTTCGTGTCACTGATATAAATGTGGAGATTGCAAGCAGCGGAGAGATGTGCCTTGAACTTATGAAAAACAACAGGTATGACCTTGTTCTTCTTGATCATATGATGCCTGGAATGGATGGTATAGAGACATTAAAACTTATAAGAAAAATGGAAAATTCACTTAATAAAGATACTCCGGTCATAGCGATGACTGCAAATGCGGTTCTTGGAGCAAAGAGTATGTATCTGTCAGAGGGATTTGACGATTATATTTCAAAGCCGATAGGCTATATAGAACTTGAAAATCTTATAAAGCGGTATGTGGACTGTAAAAGAGCTTAACACTGTAATCGCTGCCGGTCGCACAGTAGGTTTAACAGTAACAGGCAGCAGAGAGGATTGTGAATATCTGCTTGGATTTTATTGAAAAATGTCAGAATATAGTTTATACTGATTTTATGTGTCTGCGTGGATTGTGAATATCCTTGACATTTTTTTTAGAGGGTATATTTGTATGAAGAAAAATATGCATAAAGAAAAGAAAAAGCATAAAAAAAACAGCAAAAAGAGAAAACAGGTAGGAATTTTGTTTGTGCTTATCGGAGTTTTGCTTATTTTGGTATTTGGATTTGGTGAGTACCAGAGTTATAAAAGTGCTATTGAGATTAGAAAACTTCAGCAGCTAAAAGAAGCTTCGAGTGACAATGGAAACGGGATTGATACATCAAAAATACTTCCGGAGTACAGAAATCTGTATAAGACAAACTCAGACCTTGTCGGATGGCTTGTGGTGAATGGCACACAGATAAATTATCCGGTGGTTCAAAGTACCGTATATCAGGAGTTTTATCTTGACCATAATTTTGACGGTGAGGATGACGAGTCGGGAGCAGTTTTTGCCGATGCCCGCAATGATGTTTTTAAACCGGATGACAATGTTATATTGTATGGACATAATATGAAAAACGGTTCTATTTTTGGAACGCTCCAATATTATCTCGATAAGTCATATTATGAGAAACACAAGACTATGTCATTTGATACTTTGTATAAAAGATATGATTATCAGATTGTGGCTGTAGGGCTTTCCAAGATAACGGATGAGTCTGCTGATACTTTTAAATATTATGATTTTCTTAATGCAGCCAGTGAGAAGGAATTTGACAACTTTAAAGAAAAGATTAAAAGTCTGGAAGTTTATGATACAGGGGTTAAAATGAAATATGGGGATAAGCTTATAACTTTGTCTACTTGTAACAGCGTAGAAAAAAACGGAAGACTTTTTGTTATTGCAAAAAGAAATTGAGATTAATGTGAAAAAATTTAACTCACAAGATTTGTGTCTGTGCACATTTGACACAAACTTAACGGATATAAAAAGTGTGCAGAAATGAGGATAGTATGAAATTGATAAAAAAGGTAATGGTTTTTGTTGTCGTTATGGCATTATGTATGTACGGAGCAGGTTTTGCATCTGCTGATGAAAATGATACATATTCAGTTACATATAATCTCACGGGGCTTACGGCATCATCACAGGAAACAACTGTAAATCAGGGAAGTTCAATGAGCATCACGCTTACTCCTCAGGATGGATATACACTTCCTGACAGTGTTACGGTTACGATGAACGGTGCAACGCTTACTGATGGATATACATATGAAAACGGTGTTCTTACCATAGATGAAGTTTATGGAAATACTGTTATCACAGCTAAGGGTAAAGGCGGTTCGAGTGGAGAATCCACATATAAGGTTTCGTATGACTTTTATGGTGTTACGGCGAGCAAGGGTGAAAGCAATGTAAAGGCAGGAACATCTTTTTCTGTCAAGCTTACTGCAAATGACGGATATAAACTTAAAAGTTCAAAAGTTTCAGTTGCCGTAGACGGAAAGAAAGTTTCAGGCGGATATTCATACGACAGTGGAGTATTGACAATAGACTCGGTTTCGGGGGATACTACTATTATAGCGATAGCTGACAAATCGGGTTCAAGTGACAGCAAATCAAAGAAGAAAAAGACGACTGCAAAAAAAACTACGAACAAGAAAAAGTCAACAGGCAATAAGAGTAAAAGCGGCAGTGGTACGAGCGGTACTAAGTCAGGAAGTTCAAAGTCCGTACAGGCTCTTAAAAGGTCGGGAAAAGCACCGGTTAATTATCATACAGGCAGCTATAAAGCTCCGAAAACAGGACAGGATTTTGATACAAGATATGCCGGAGCAGCAGGAATTGTGTTTATCGGTGTTGGACTTGTATTGTTAAAGAGAAGAAAAATTGTATAAATGATATTAATATGCAGGGGTCAAAATGTTTTTTGCACCCTGCATCATATTTTGAAAATAAAGTTAAATTGAAAAACGCCCGTTGTGGCGTTTTTTTGATATGACATAATAATAGTGGGATGGTTTTTATGTGGTGTTATTTTATGATGTTTTTTGCTCCTGGTGCCCCACTGCTTTACGAGCATTTTCCTATACAATAAAAAAGATTCCACTTTCGTGGAACCTAAGAAATAGAATATGTTGCAATGCGCCTCCAGGGGTTCGAACCCTGGACACCCTGATTAAGAGTCAGGTGCTCTGCCAACTGAGCTAGAAGCGCATATATTGTCTTTTTTCAACTCGAACTCGACAACAATCAGATTATATCAGAATGTTTATGCAAATGCAAGCACTTTTTTTGAAAATACGGATTTTATTTTGTGACCATTATTTTTTTGAACAGTATTTGTAGCTGCCTTATATTTGTGATTTTGTGACAGCAAAAGTAATTCAGTTGATTATTTTGTAGTAATTTGTAAATTTATATGATAGAATAAATTCGTTGCCATCTCCTATACCGGCAAGGAAAGGAGGTGTTTGCTATGGAGTACATAACTTCCATATTTGTTACTGTCATGGGTGGTGTGATTTGTCATTACATTATCAAATGGTTAGATGGTGACAAATAATTGGTAACTAGCCTGTGGTATTAAGCCTTCCACGCAAAAAATAGGAATAAAAACCCCCGATGTAGCAGCATCGGGGGTTTTGTTTTGTGTTCGCTATGGAACATAACTTCCTTTTGTCTAACGACATTATAGCATATGTAAAAATGATTTGCAATATGCATATTATGAGAATTATTTTCGCTGTGTCTATTCTTGTATTTTGGGTATCGTAAAACAGCGTAACAGTTCAGCCTTGCATTTCTTACATTCATAAACCTGCCAGCGAGCTGTCAGTCGCTGCTTTGCAGCTT
>OODT01001470.1_pt1 | contig 11835 bp, 10 predicted proteins | sample 1671841 | NCBI WGS metagenome assembly OODT01 (sample SAMN06348198, study PRJEB24527) | human gut metagenome | biome: human gut; feature: ankylosing spondylitis patient; material: feces | host: Homo sapiens | place: China | collected 2015-10 | reverse complement strand
TTGCTCCTTGTTTTTGTGATAGGTGGACATCCTGATTTTACAACGATGGGTGTCCTATAAATTGGACGGCAGGACGTTTTTCCGAAAAAATGATTCTTGCATCTATTGTACCACGATAAAAGTAGAAACACCATATTCCGGCAAAAGAAAATGCCCGCCTGAAAATCAGACGGGCGGTGCCGGATGTTCAACGAAGTAGCAGTTTGGGTAGTTGTGATAGATGGGTTTTCGAGGGCATAATTGTAAATTTGCCGCTCCTGTTCATTTATCGGTACTTTATCGGCACTCACATTACCACTGCAGCAGTTTTTCGGCGTCGGTGTGGCATGGGGGATCTCCGGTGCAGCTGCCTGGGGGCGGTAAGACCTGCCCCTTACAGGGTAAGTCCCACCCCAAGGACCACCAGCAGCACCGACAGGCAACCCCATTCCGCCGTTCCGTAAAGGCCTCTATGGAGCACTTGTCCCGCTGCTTTGAGCGGTCCAGTTGGGTGGCCCCCACATAAGCGGCGCACCCGGCTCCCATCAACAGAATAAAAGCGATCCAGAGCATGATCCTATCTCCCCAAAATAAACCTTAAAACTTGATCTTCCACACATGGTCGGTGCGGTAAGTGCCGTTGGCATAGTGGGTCGCGCCGGACTCGAACAGCACATAGATGCCTCCGTCCGGGGCATCGGCCAGCGCTTCGGTCATGGGCATCACGGTCAGGGCTGCAGTCTGGCGGGCGCTGCCCAGCAGGTAGGCCTTCACTTCCCTGCCATTCACGGTCAGGGCGCTGTCCAGCAGGTAGGCCTTCACTTCCCTGCCATTCACGGTCAGGGCGGTGTCCGGGGCTTCGTCCAGTGCCAGCGCGTATCGCAGCAGGCAGGCGTTGTTTTTGCGTCCGTAGGACTGGCTCAGGGTCACCGCACCATCCTTTACCACCACGCCCTGCATCTTGTTGGGTGCGGCTAGCACCACGTCCGGCTGGGCGTAGCGGTCGCCCGCTGCCACCGTAAGGCCGGTGTCGCCGTTTGTCATATCGTAGCCCATGATGTAGCAGCCCAGCTTTTCGCCCTCCGCGTTTTCGGTGGTATAGTCCATGCCCGCCGAAAGCCCGTAGTCCGCACCGGGGTGGTAGAAGTTGCCCACCCAGAGGTACCCGCCGGAAAAGCTGAGGAAGGAGGGCGACACCGGCACCGGGATGCTCTGCTCCACCACGAGCTCGTGGCTGCCCTCGGCGGGCAGGCTGTTCAGCGGGATGGCAAGGATGGTGGGACGACCCTCGGTATCCTTGGTGCCCGAAAGATAAAGGGTGGTGTCGCTGACGGCAACGCCGCCCACATGGCCGTCAAAGGGCAGATTGCCCGGCTTTTTCAGCAGATATTCCGCCGTCAGCCTGCCGGTGGCGGTATCCACTGCCACAATGGCAGAGCATTTACCCTTGGTGGAGTAGTAGCCGGAGATGTACAGAATGCCGGTGGCATCGCACACATCCATGCCTTGGGGGACCAGATTTTCTGCCAGGGCCGGGATCAAAAACTGCCGCTGGGCCCGGGCTAGAAATGTCTCAAACTCCTGGCGGCCCTGGTAGGTCTCTGCCGCCACGGTGGCTGTCTGGGTGTAGAGCATCTTTTCCTCCGAGGCCGGGGCAGCAGCAGAAGCCGCCGCTGGGGCCGAGGAGGCCAGCAGAGAGGCAGCGGTGGTGCCGCAGCCTGCCAGCAGCACCACCGCCAGCCCTAAACTGCAAAGGAACTGCGCTTTATGGAAACCACACATAGGGACTGCTCCTTTCTGGGCAGAGGTCACCGACGGAATTCTTCCGGCCGGAAGGCCCGGGTACGGGCGGCTTTGCCGTCGGCGATAAGCACCGAGAAGTACACATAGGGGGCCTTGTCCGGGATGTCAAACTCTGCATGGGTCACCGGCGAGCCGTCGGGGTTGCAGATGTTCCGGGCCACCTTGGGGCTGCCATGGGCAATGATCCGCTGGGCCGGGGTGCAGTCCAGGGTCGCATGGTTCCGGTCAAAGGTCAGGTTGGTGATGGTGGGGCCGGTGGTGGCGTAGAAATCCCCCTTTTCCAAGGCCTCGATCACCGACTGGTACTCCAGGTCCTTGGCCAGCACCTGGGTCCAGGCCCCAAAGGAATCACAAAGCAAGGTGCCAAAGGGCTCCTTGTTGTGGTTGTCGTCGGCTCCGTGGACAAACAGGAACTTGCCCCGGCGCAGCAGCTTATCAAAAAGGGCCAGGTTGCTCTCGCCGCCGCTGGTAAGCTGAGAGCCGGTGTTGAACATCTCCAGGCTGAAACAGCCCTGGTAGCTCAGCACGTCCTCCTCTGCCTCCATGGACCAGCAGGGGTGGTTGTAGGCCACCAGATAGCCCCCATGCCGGGCTTCGTCCATAAACTCCTGGACATAGGCCCGGTAATACCGCCGGGGCCCCAGGTTGCCCAGGTGCTTTCGCTGCTGTGCCACCTTCAGGGGCATATACTTGCAAAAGTTGGGGTCAAAGCCCACGATGGCGGTGTTGTGAGGGTCCTTCGCCAGCAGGTTCAGGTGGATCTCCGGCCGGAAGGGATCAAAGGCAGCAGTGTGGGAGGGCCGGATGTAGGCCTCGTAGCCTGTCAGCAGGAGAAGATCCGGGGTGGAAAGGGCAGTGTGGTCGTAGGGGGCCTCATGGTCGGTAATGGCCAGGATGGAGTAGCCTGCCTCCCGGTACGCCTCCACCAACTGTTCCGGGGTAAGTCTGCCGTCCGAAAGGGTGGAGTGGGAATGCAGATTGGCACGGTACTGCTTTGCTTGGGGGGTAATGTACGCAAACATGGTATACTCCTTTCCCGTGAGCAAGAAGGGCAGCCGCCGTGGGCTGCCCTTCTTGCAACTTTTGCCTGATATCTTACTTCATGGCGGCCTTGGAATAGCCGGTCATCATGTACTTCTGGAAGATGAGGAACAGGATGACCACCGGGATGATGGCCAGCACAGCGCCTGCCATGATCTCGTGATAGTTGGAAACAGCCTGACCGGCAAAAGTGTTCTTCAGCTGTGCCAGACCAACGGTCAGCACGCGGCGTACCTCGTTTTTGGCAATGATCTTGGGCCAGAAGTAGGCGTTCCAGCCGTTGGTAAAGGTCACCAGAGTAACGGTAAAGATGGTCGCCTTGCTCATGGGCATCAGCACGTACCAGATGGTGCCCAGACGGCTGAGACCGTCGATGCGACCTGCATCGATGTAGCTCTGGTCGATGGACAGGAAGGTGTTCCGCAGCATGAAGATGTAGTAGGCGGACACGGCTTCCGGCAGGATCAGACCCAGGAAGGTATCGCAGAGGTTCCAGTTGGCGCACATGATATAGATGGGGATAAAGGTGACCTGATGAGGGATCATCAGAGCGCCCAGCACCACGTAGAACAGGGCAGCGCGACCCTTGAACCGCCCCACGGCAAAACCATAGGCGGCAAGGATGCCGGTGCTCACCTGGAAGAACAGGATGCCTGCGGTCATGACGATGGTGTTCCAGTAGTACTTCATGAAGTTTGCCTTCTGGAGGACGTTGAAGTAGTTCTCCGGATGGAACTCATGGGGGAACAGGGTGGGGATCACCAGCTGCACTTCCTCTGCAGACTTAAAGGAGGTGGCGATCATCCAGTACAGGGGGAACAGCATGACGATGGTCACAATGACCGCCACCACCGTCTGGACGTGGTAGCTCACCGGGCGTTTTTTGTGCTTGTGGAGCTCGTTGACCTCCTTGATCAGAGCCGCATTATCCACGGGCGTATAGGTATCAGCCATTTTGCGTTTCTCCTTTCAAGTGATCAGGAATCGTAAGTCACGGAACGGTCCGAGAGCTTCATGGTCAGGATCGTGATGGTCAGCAGGATGAGGAAGAACATCACAGCTGCGGTAGAAGCACGGTCCATGCGGAAGTCCACCATTGCGTAACGGTAGATCAGGTAGACGAACACTTCCGTCGAACGGGCAGGGCCGCCGGAGGTCAGGATATCCACCGACTGGAACACCTTCATAGAGGACAGGAAGGTGGTCACCAGCAGGAACAGGGTGGTGGGAGACAGCAGCGGCAGGGTGATGCGGAAGAGCTTCTGGAAGCCGTTGGCACCATCCAGAGAGGCTGCCTCGTAGTATTCCTGAGAAATACCGATCATGGCGGACAGGTAGATCATCATGCCGTAGCCGATGACACGCCAGCCCGTAAGCATCAACACCGAGGGCAGCGCGGTGGACTGCTGGTTCAGCCAGTCCACCGCCGGAAGACCGATGCACTGCAGCAGGTAGTTCAGAACACCGGCGTCGGTGTTCAGGATCCACAGGAAGACCACAGCCGCCGAGGACATTGCCACGTATTTGGGAACAAAGACGAAGGCGCGCATAAGACCAAAGGAGCGGGTCATGCGGTTGAACAGCAGTGCCAGCAGCATACCGCCCACCATGGTCACCAGGATCTCACCCATAGAGTACAGGAAGGTGACCTTGAGGGAGTTCCACAGGTACTTTGCGCCGCTGCCTGCAAACAGCCAGTTCCAGTTTTTAAGTCCCACATACTTCCATGTGTCGTTCAGCAGGTTCCAGTCGGTAAAACTGATCTGCACCAGCTTGACGATGGGATAGTAGGTAAAGACCGCCAGCAGCACCAGCGCAGGTACTACAAAGAGAAAATCAACGATCTTGGAAAGCGTGCGCTGGGAAAAGAACGGCTTCTTGTCCGCCTTGACCACAGGCGTAGAGCCAGCAGCAGCTTGTTTCATGATTCCACGTCCTTTCAAAGATTGGGTATCGTGTTAAAAGACCACCTCTGAAATCAGGCGTGATCCTCCAGAATCTCATTGATCTCGGTGACCATGTCGTTGGAGTCGGAGGTGATGTCGCCGCCCTGGTTCATTATGATCTCCATGTAGTTCTTCCAGGTGGTGGCAAGCTCGCTCCATGCAGCATTCTGGATACGGGGGTTGATGAGGTTCAGGTTGTCAAAGATGCACTGGAAGGCAGGCTTCTTCTCCAGGAACTTCTTGCCCTCCTCGGTGTTCAGCACCGAGTTACGGGTGGGCAGGTAGCCGGTGCCCTCTGCCCATTCCATGTTGACTTCCTTGCCGCAGAGGAACTGCAGGAACTGCCATGCAGCGTTCTTGGTAGCCTGATCGTTCTTGGAGGGGATGCCCAGCACGCAGCCGCCCACCTCGGAGTTCTTGTCGCCGGTGGTGGCAGCGGGGTACCATGCCATGCCCACCTCGAAGTCCGGGCACTTGCTGACGTAGTTGTTGTACAGAGAAGAGGTGTGCATCACCGAGAAAGTCTTTTGGTCGTAGAAGTTCTGGCGCATGGTGGCAGAAGCATCGGTGCCGGCTGCAAAGTAAGCATCCCCTGCGTCACACCAGCCCTTGATCATCTTGGTCACGCCCAGTGCTGCGTCACCGTTCAGGTCGCAGTCATTGTCGCCGGTGATGATCTGGACACCCTCGTTGAGGTACAGGGTCTCAAAGTACCACTGATCCCAGCCCGGGACCACGGTGCCGTAGATGCCCTTCTTGCTGTGGATCTCGGCAAGGAAGGGGGTAAAGTCCTGGATCTTTTCCGGGATGGTCCAGCCGTTTTCGTCTGCCATGGTCTTGTTGTAGTAGATGACCTGGGTAGAGTGCAGGAAGGGCAGTGCCACCTGCTTGCCCTCGTGCTGGCTGCTGAGCAGCAGACCTGCAGAGAAGTCATCTACATCGTAGCCGGTGCCGGCAATGTAGGGATCCAGATTCTCGTACAGACCGCTGTCTCCATAGGAGGCAACGTAGTCGGTGTTTGCCACTGCCACGGCAGGCAGACCGGTGCCGGCGGCATGGGCGGCCACCAGTGCCTCGTTGATATCCTTGTAGGAGCCGATGTACTGTGCCTCCACGGTGATGAGGTTCTGGGTGGCGTTGAACTTCTTGACCACGTCTGCCACCAGCTCATCGTACTGGGACTCCAAAGCGTGCCACCAGGTAATGGTGATGGGCTCGGTGACCTCGTACTTGCTGGGGTCCACTGTCTCCGGAGCTGCCGATGCTGCACTGGATGCAGTGGTGTTTGCCTTGCCGGTGGATCCACCGGAACAGGCGGTCATGACGGTTGCGGCTGCGATAGCACCGGTGGCGATCAGAAAGCTGCGGCGAGAGATCTTTTTCATGGTTGTTGTCCTTCTTTCCTTGGTAATTTTTCAAAGCGCCCGGACAGATCGACCGGAGCGCAGGATTCCGAAACACAAGGGGTTTTCCACTTCTCCTGCATTCCTGTGCAAAAAGAAAAGCGAACACGCCAAATTCCCCGAAAAATCTTCAGGTCTCGTTCTGGCTGTCCGCTTGGCGCGCTCGATCTCTGCAAGCAAGATGCAATGGAAAGTGCTGCAATTTTCCGCTTTGATGATAACACACCGCAGGACGTTTTGCAAGAACGAAAATCGACTTTTATAACATTTTTTTGTGCTTGTTTTATAAAAATCGTCTATATTACCGAAACAAAGCACAAATTATGGGCAAATCTCACAATGTGCCAAGGAGCTGCCCCATCTCTCCCAGAGAGGCAAAAATACCGTGGGGCTGCACATCGGAGTCTGCCACATCGTCTATGTGGGTCTCGCCGGTAAGCAACAGGATCCCTTTTGCCCCGTTTTTGACCCCGGTGGCGACATCGGTGTACAGCCGGTCTCCCACAAATGCAACCTCATGGGCGGAATAGCCGGTCTTATCCAGCACCATCTCCACCGTCTCGGCAAAGGGTTTGCCCAGATACTTGGGCTGCTTGCCGGTAGAAAGGCTGATGGCTGCACAAAAGCTGCCGCAATCCGGGATAAAGCCGGTCTCGGTGGGGCAGTTGATGTCCAGATGGGTAGCAAGGAAAAGCGCCCCCTGCCGGATGAAGGTACAGGCGTTGGAGAGTTTCTGGTAGGTCAGGGTAGTGTCAAAGCCGATGACCACGATATCCGGGTCCTTTTCCACCAGAGGGATGCCTGCCTGAGCAAAACTTTCCACCAGAGGCGGCGTGCCCACCAGATAGACCGTTTTGTCCGGGTAGTGAGTCTGCAGGTAGCGGATGGTCACATCGCCGCTGGTCATGATCTGGTCCCGGGTGATGGGGCAGCCCATCCCCGCCAGCTTTGCCATATAGTCCCGGGGAGACCGGGAGGAGTTGTTGGTAAAGAACAGGTAGTCCTTCCCCGCCGCTTTTACAGCTTTGAGGAAGTCTGCCGCACCGGGCAGGATCCGGTCCCCTAGATAGAAGGTACCGTCCATATCCAGCACAAACAGCCGGGTGTCCCGGAGCAGTTCCATTTTGTCGGTCATAGCGTTCACACTTTCTTTTCAGCGGATTTCTTCGATGTGGTAGATGTAGTCCAGAGACTGCAGCGCCTCGATGATTTGATGATGGGTCTTGTACTTTTTTAATTCCGAACTGCAGATGGTAAAGGTAATGGTGTACACGCTGAGTCCGGAGCCGGAGTAGGCGGGGTTGGACTCGATATCATCGATCCGCAGTCCCAGACGGCGGCTCACCGTGACGAAATCCCGCAGGTAGAAGCTGCTCTTCAGCTCCAGATGGATCTCGAAGTGGTTGGAGCGGTTCAGCAGGTAGATCTCAAAGGAGGGGAAGCACATCAGGATGCACAGCAGGAACACGAACACGATGAGGGTCACCGTGTACAAACCTGCACCCACAGCAAAGCCCAGCAGCACACACGCCCACAGACCCACCGAGGTAGTAAGTCCCTTGATCTGTCCCCGGGAGCTGAACAGGATGGAGTTGCCAGACAGCATGGCGGTGGCAACGATGGTGGCAGCCGACAGCAGCGGCAGCCCCGTGGGATGCCCCGCCATCAGAAACTGATCCAGCAGCATGGCGGTGGTGGCAGAAAAGGCGATGAGCACGAAGGTGCGCAGACCTGCCGAATGCCGTTTACTGGAGCGCTCGCAGCCAATGATGGATGCAAGAAGCACGACCATGAACACCCGCAGCAGCACCGAATAGGGATTGAGGGTCACCGCCCACTCTCCCAGCAGGGCGGCAAGGGGGTCGGTCAGTGGAAAATTTCCTGCAATGTTCATGCTCTGCTCCTTCTTCGAAAGGAAGCTGCCAGAGGACCTGCGGTCCTCATGTAATGCTCCTCGGCAGCCTCGGAAAATGCCAGTTCTTCTTCATAGAAGGGATCGTTGTGCTTGGGCAGCTCCTGCTGGATCTTCTGGATCCGCTCAATAAGCAGCTCCACCTCGGTCTTTTGCGGTGCATCCTCCTCCGCCGGCAGTTCCACGATGTCCTCCAGTTTATTGGAGTAGGACTTGGAAAGGTAGAGGGAAAGCTTTGCGCAAGCGGGACCGATAAGCTCATACAGCACACTGGAAGCAAGGATGATGGTCTCCAGCACATCGCCGGTCTCGCCGCCCAGAGTCCGGGCGCCCATGGCCGCCAGACCGATGGCGACACCTGCCTGCGGCACCAGGGCAAGACCCAGATAGTTGCGGACCAGCTTATCCTTGCCCACCATGGCACAGCCCAGAAAGGCACCGGCATACTTGCCCAGAATGCGCACCACAAAGTAGATGACGCCGATGTGCAGCAGGGATACCGAACCGATGCTCTCGGAGCTGTTTACCAGTGCTCCCAGATCAAAGTTGATGCCGGAACGCACAAAGAACAGCAGCAGGATGGGCGGGCTGAAGTAGTTCAGCTGCTTGAACAGCCACTCGTCATCGGTAAGGTTGATATAGAGCATGCTCATGGACATACAGCCCAGCAGAGGGGAAACGTCCAGAATGACGCAGATGCCGCAGAAGGCAAATAGCACCGCCACCGACACGATGAGGCGGTTGTCGGTGGAACGCTCATGCAGCAGCAGCTTCAGGAACAGTCCAAAAAGTCCGCCCAGCACAAAGACGATGATATTCAGCAAAATGGGCTTGACGATGCTGCCGGCGTGGAACTCCCCGGTCATGGAGGCAAGCGCCACCGAAATGGCGATGCTGTACGCCAGCAGACCCACCATGTCATCCAGTGCCACCACCTGCAGCAGGGTCTCTACAAATTCGCCCTTGGCATGGGTCTGCCGGATGGTCATGACGGTGGAGGCAGGTGCCGTGGCGGAGGCAAGGGCGGCAAGGACGATGGAGAAATTCAGCTCCAGCCCCAGCACAAAATAGACCACGATGAACACCAGCACCGAGGCAAGGCACGCCTCCATGACGGTGATGATCATTACCTTTGCGCCGCTCTTTTTCAGGGTGGAGAACTTGAAGAATTCGCCGGTGCTGAAGGCGATGAACGCAAGGGCAATGTCCGCCACAAAGCTCATGCTGCTGACCACCCTGCCGGGGATCAGGTTCAGGCAGTAGGGTCCCATAAGGATGCCTGCCACGATGTAGGCGGTCACGTTGGGCAGCCTCAGCCGTTTGGTGACACGGGTCATGGCAAAGCCGGAAAACAGCATCAGTGCTACCGAGACAATGACCACCGACACCTCAGAGGTAATGTGCAGGATCTCGTAAATGGGGGTCAGCATGACAGGCAAAACTCCTTCCTATCCCAGATGGGGCAGGCGGGAAGCCCGTAGGACCTTCCGCTGCGCTCCCCGGACGTTCCGGTCCGCAAAACGTATGGCAAATGAAAAAACAGGGCACGCAGTCCCTTGAAAAAAGATAGCTCTTCTACCCTTTTTCTCTGACTGTCCGCCCTGCTCTTTACTCTAAAAGGCTGTCAACACCTGTATTTCTTTTCTCAACGGGGCAGCAAAGTTCATCAATGCTGCCGGTTTGATGCACAAAGCATAGCATAGCCGCCGCCGCTTGTCAAGCAATTATAAACATATAGCAAATTTTTAGTGCAAAACGCCGATTTTGAACCTCAAAAACAGGTCACCTTGCCCAGTTGTCTCTGTTTTTACTGAATTCTTTCAAAAAAACCATTGATTTTATTTGTCAAAACCATCATAATACTCTAATAAAACAGGACTTTCGTGTGCAGGAAGTGCCCCGGTGGACGGGGAACAAGGAGGAATACCATGAAACAGGAACTGATGGATGCCATCCAGGAAATGCCGGTGATTGCGGCAGTCAAGGACGATACCGGACTTTGTAATGCCCTGACCAACGAAAACATCCGGGTAGTGTTCGTATTATACGGGGATATCTGCAACATTGCCACCATCGTGCGGCGGATCCACGAGGCAGGGCGGTTTGCAGTGGTCCATGTGGACCTGATCGCCGGGCTTGCCGGCAAGGAGGTGGCGGTGGATTTTATCCGCAGCACCACCGAGGCGGACGGCATCATCTCCACCCGCCAGTCCTTTATCCGCCGTGCCAAGGAGCTGGGGCTTGCCGCCATCCTGCGGGTGTTCCTGCTGGATTCCATAGCGCTGGAAAGTCTGGACAAGATCCCCGTAAATCTGCCGGATTGTCTGGACCTTTTGCCTGGGACCATGCCCAAGATCCTGCGCCGGGTCTGCGCCACCGCCAAGGTGCCGGTGCTCACCGGCGGTCTTATTGCGGACAAAGAGGACGTGCTGGCCGCACTGGAAGCCGGGGTCACTGCCATTTCCACCACCAATCAGGCCGTGTGGGATATGTGAGCACAGGTATCCTGCATTCTGCGCAAAAACGGCAGGCGTTTTTTGTAAGGGTTTCACAAAAAGCGCAAAACACCTTGCTTTTTGCGCAGGGACAAGGTATCATAAGAGCAAACAAGTGCTGTTTGTTTCAAGAGATATGAGCGAAACGGACAAGGGCAGTTGCCTTTGATTCGGTTTGCTCTTTTTTTTTGTACAAACAAGGACGCCCGGGTCCCCATGGGTCAGGGAGGAACTGACAGGAGGAAAAGAACAATGTATGATGTAGCAATCATCGGCTGTGGTGTCATCGGTGCCGCCGCAGCCTACGCACTGTCCCGCTACGACAACAAGGTGGTCATCCTTGAAGCGGAGAACGACGTGGCAGACTGCACCACCAAGGCAAACAGCGCCATTCTCCATGCGGGCTACGACCCCGCCCCCGGCACCCGCATGGCAAAGCTGAACGTGCGAGGTGTGGAGCTGGCAAAGGAGATCTGCGCCAAGCTGGACGTTTCCTACAAGCAGTGCGGCTCTCTGGTGCTGGCACTGGACGAAAAGGAACTGCCCCACCTGCAGCACCTGTTTGAGAACGGCACCGCCAACGGCGTGCCGGGCATGAAGATCCTCTCCAGGGAAGAGACCCTTGCCATGGAGCCGGGTCTTTCCGATAAGGTCTGCGGTGCGCTGTGGGCACCCAGTGCCGCTATCGTGAACCCCTGGGAGTACGCCCTTGCCATGACCGAAGTGGCAGTCCGCAACGGCGTGGAGCTGCGCCGGAACTGCAAGGTCACCGATGCAGAGTTCATCGAAGGCGGCTACCGCCTCACCGTGCCCGGCGGCACCGTGGAGACCCGCTGCGTCATCAACGCTGCCGGCATCTGGGCGGACAAGGTCCACTCCATGGTGGAGCCGGCAAACTTCCGAATCATCCCCACCCGGGGTGAGTACTACCTGCTGGACAAGAGCGAGGGTACCCGGGTGAGCCACGTGATCTTCCAGTGCCCCAACGAGCTGGGCAAGGGCGTGCTGGTGACCCCCACCGTCCACGGCAACCTGCTGGTGGGTCCCAACGCAGAGCAGGTGGAGGGCAACGATGTTTCCTGCACCAGCAGCGGTCTGGAATTTGTCAAGGCTACCGCACAGCGCAGCGTCCCCGGCATCAACTTTGGTGAGTCCATCCGCAGCTTTGCGGGCGTCCGTGCCAATCTGGACATGGACGACTTCATCATCGGGGAGGAGCCGGAGGCACCGGGCTGGATCGACCTTGCCGGCATGAA
>OODT01001468.1_pt1 | contig 11861 bp, 9 predicted proteins | sample 1671841 | NCBI WGS metagenome assembly OODT01 (sample SAMN06348198, study PRJEB24527) | human gut metagenome | biome: human gut; feature: ankylosing spondylitis patient; material: feces | host: Homo sapiens | place: China | collected 2015-10 | reverse complement strand
CCCGCCTCTTCGAGCCGTGTGATAACCTCTGCATCGTACGTCGGAACAAAGTTCTGCAGGATCTTTGACGCACACGTCGTCGCAAGACCTTTCGTACAGATGTTGTCCTTGACCGCAATCGGAACGCCGGCCAGCGGACCGGTGAGCTCTCCTGCGTCAATTTTCTTCTGCACTTCTGCCGCGCGTGCTCTTGCACCCTTTTCATCCACAAGAAGGAATGCGTGAATTGATTCTTCCGATGCTTTGACTGCCGCAAGAGACGCTTCTACAGCGTCCGCTACAGTGATCTTTCCTTCTTTGATTGCGGCAGAAAGCTGTACTGCTGTCATATCTTTGATTTCCATATCAATCTCCTCCTGCTATTCTACCGTTTTCGGAACCTTGTACTGGCCCTCTTTGACTTCCGGTGCATTGGTAAGCATTGCATCGCGGTCGTCGCCATTGGTTACTTCATCCTCGCGGAATACATTTCCCATCTCGAAAATGTGGGTCATCGGCTCGACCTTGCTGGTGTCGAGCTCGTTTAATTTATCTACATAATCCAGCATCTTCTGCATATCCTGCCGTGCGGATTCTTTTTCCTCATCCTTTAATTCCAGCTTTGCCAGGATGCCGACATATTCCATCGTTTCATCTGAAATCACATTTGCCATTTCACTCATTCTCCTTTTTCATTTTCCAGCAGGATCCGCTTACGGCTCCAGTCTTGTAAGATCACGCGGGAACAGCGTTGTCTCGCGGACGTTGTCCTCACCGATCAGCTTCATGGTTAGACGCTCCAGACCGATGCCAAGACCTCCGTGCGGCGGCATACCGTGTTTGAAAGCACTTAAATACTGCTCCATGCCCTCTTCTGTCATGCCGCGGGCTGCGATCTTTTCAGAGAGCATCTTGTAATCGTGGATACGCTGGCCTCCGGTTGTAATCTCCAGACCGTGGAACAGCAGGTCGAAGCTCTTTGTGTATCTCTTATCCTCCGGGTCGTCCATCGCATAGAACGGTCTCTTTTTCGACGGATATTCGGTGACGAATACGAAGTCTGCATCGTACTCCTCTTTGAAATACTGGCCGATCAGAAGCTCCTCCTCTGGCTCAAGGTCGAACGGGTTGCGGATCTTTCGGTTGTATTTCTCGGCTACCAGCTCTTTCGCTTTCGTGAACGGTACAGTTGGGATTTCTTCTGTCTTTGGAAGCATAACTTTCAGGATCTCCAGCTCTTTTGCGTAATCCTCTTTAAGAAGCTCCACCATGTACTGTAAAAATCCGGTTTCCATTGCCATGATGTCGGTGTAATCCTCGATGTAGCCCATCTCAAAGTCAAGGCTGGTATACTCGTTCAGATGACGTTTCGTGTTGTGTTTCTCTGCACGGAAAACCGGTCCGACTTCAAAGACACGGTCAAACACGCCGACAAGCATCTGTTTGTAGAACTGCGGGCTCTGTGCCAGGACAGCCGGGCGGTGGAAATATTCCAACTTGAAGATGTTTGCGCCGCCTTCAGCGCCTTTCGCGCCGATCTTCGGTGTATGGATTTCGGTGAATCCCTGGGAATGAAGGAAATCACGGAACGCCCGTACCACGCCTTCCTGGATGCGGAATTTTGCACGCTCTCTGACGTTTCGAAGAGCGATCGGCCGCATGTTCAGCATTGCTTCAAGGGAGGTGTTCATTTTCCATTTGTTGACTGCGAGCGGCATTGGCTCGGTCGGCTCGGAAAGAACGGTGATGGTCTGCAGCCTGACTTCGACGCCGCCCGGTGCGCGGTCCTCTTTTTTGACCGTTCCGGTTACGGCAACTGCCGATTCCTCTTTCAGATCTTTCAGCGGGAAGTCAACACTTCCTTCTTCGTACACACACTGAACGAGTCCCTCGCTCTTTCTTAAGATGACAAAGGCAACCTCGCCCATGTCACGGATGATGTGTACGGCTCCTTCGAGTTTTACTTCTGTGCCTTCCGGTATCTCCAGCAGAGTTTTTACGGAGATGTCTTCTTTTTTCTTTACGCCTGTCATAAATTCCATGTCTTGTTCTCCTCTCTTTCTCGCCTGTCCCGGATTGCTTTTTCAAATAAAAAAGTCCCGGAACAGTTTTTTAACTACTGTTCCGGGACGGGATATTTTATGTTCCCGCGGTACCACCCGCATTGCGTTTTTCTCTCCGGTTTTCCGAGGGAAAACGCCCACTCATTTATACTTAACGCGTATCACGGATCTGCCTACTTGATTTCCTGTTCGGATCTCATGTTCAGCAGACCGGCTCCGGAATGTTCCCCATTGTATGTTTCCTCCATGCTGATGCTCTCAGTCGGTGACATCGGCTTCCTGTCAGATTCCGCATACGGAGTTTCCTTCACTGCCTTTTTCATACTGTGCATTATAGCACAGCAGTTTTGCATTTGTAAACACCTAATTTTTACGGATTTCATATAAATTCTAATGCATTTTTCATGAATTTTATCTATACAAAATTATTTTTTCGCGTGTTTATAAAATTGCGCAGAAATTCCGTTTTATTGGTATTTCGCACACAATTTACAGTTTTTTGATTCTCTCCACTGCCTCCACTGTATTCTCATACGTACCGAATGCAGTCAGACGGAAGTAGCCTTCTCCGCTCGGGCCGAAGCCTGATCCTGGTGTTCCGACTACGTTTGCGTCTGCAAGCAGGTGATCAAAGAACTCCCAGGAAGTCATATTTCCCGGTGTTTTCAGCCAGATATACGGAGCGTTGACGCCGCCGGATACGGTGTAGCCTGCGCCTTTTAATCCGTCGTAGATGACTTTTGCGTTCTTCATGTAGTAAGCAACCTGCTCTTTTAACTGTGCTTTTCCTTCCGGAGAGTAAACAGCCTCGCCGGCTCTCTGGATGATGTACGGAGCTCCGTTGTATTTCGTTCCGTGACGGCGTGCCCACAGGCTGTGCAGAGTCACATCGCCGGATTTGATGTCTTTCGGGATAACGGTGAATCCAAGACGCATACCGGTAAAGCCTGCGTTCTTGGAGAAGCTGCGCATTTCGATGGCACATGTTCTTGCACCCTCGCACTCATAGATGGAATGCGGAATGTCTTTTTCTGAGATATATGCCTCGTATGCAGCATCATACAGGATGATGGCTCCTACTTTATTTGCATAATCAACCCATTTCTGCAGCTCGGCTTTGGAAACCATAGCGCCGGTCGGGTTGTTCGGGAAGCACAGATAAATCAGATCCGGGGTTTCTTTCGGGAGCTCCGGGGTGAAGTTGTTTTCTGCGGTACACGGCATGTAAATCACATTCGTGAAACGCTCGGTTGCTGCGTCGTAGTCACCGGCACGGCCTGCCATTACGTTGGAGTCTACATAAACCGGATAAACCGGGTCGCATACAGCGATCTTGTTGTCCAGGCTGAAGATCTCCTGAATGTTGCTACAGTCGCATTTTGCGCCGTCCGATACAAAAATTTCATCAGATGAGATATCGCATCCTCTGTCCTGATAATCATTTTTTGCGATGGTATCGCGAAGGAAAGCATATCCAAGATCTGGTGCATATCCGTGGAAGGTCTCTGCGTGTCCCATCTCATCCACTGCTCCGTGCAGCTTTTCAATGATCGCCGGTGCGATCGGCTGGGTTACGTCGCCGATTCCAAGACGGATGATTTTCGCGTCCGGATTTGCCTCGGTGTAAGCTGCAACTTTTTTTGCAATGGTGGAAAACAGATAGCTTCCCGGCAATTTCAGATAATTGTCATTGATTTTGAACATTATTATGTCGCTCCTTTTCACTTTTTCTTACTCTGTCAAAAGCGTCAGCACCATCTGTGCCGTTTCAACCAGATTGGTGCCGCTGTCCATGCTGCATTTCTGCATGTAGCGATGGGCCTCCGACTCGGTCATGTGATTTCGTTCGATCAGAAGGCTTTTTGCACGATCGATGATGTGCTGTTCCTCGGCGCTGCGCACCTTGGGCTTTGCCCGCTCTTTCTTTCTGCGCCGTGCCGCACTCTGCAGCATCATCTCCAGTGTATTAACCAGCTCGTACACGGAAAGCGGCATCGTAACCGCCATGATTCCGGTTCCCTCCACCGCACTTAATGCGCGGCTCGATGCAATCAGAAGCATCTGGAAGCCGGACGGCATACACTCATTCAGATCCGTAAAAAACATATCCGGGAGCTTGTAGCCGCAGATGACGATACCGCCGTTTAAGTTGTTCATCTCTCCGAGCGCCGCTGCCGCTGTCGAACAGACAGCATCGATTTCATATCCTCTTTTTGCCAGAATATCCCGGATGCGCTTTCCATCTTCTATTTTGGGAAGTACTATCACTATGCTGCTCATGCATTTTCAGGCCCCTTCGTCGTCTAAATACGGTACAGATATTTCTCGGTCTCCCAGTCGGATACCTGACGGAGATACTCATGCCACTCTTCTTCTTTGGCATTGATATATCCATTCACAAATTCCTGGCCGAGTACCTGACACAGAAAATCGTCTTTCTTTAACTCTGCGACCGCTTCTCCAAGGCTTCCCGGGAGAAGGGTGATCTGCATCGCGTTTCGTTCTTCTTCTGTCAGATCGGAAATATTGCGGTCCACCGGGGACGGCGGAACGATTTTCTGTTTGATACCGTCAAGTCCTGCTGCCATGCAGACAGCAAGTGCCAGGTACGGATTGGCTGCCGAATCCGGGCATCGAAGCTCAATGGCCATGATACCGTCTCCCGTCAGCGGAATGCGGATCAGCGGGCTTCTGTTCTTTGCAGACCATGCCACGTAGATCGGTGCACCGTATCCCGGTGTCAGACGTTTGTAGGAGTTTACAAGCGGATTGGTAATCGCTGCGATTCCGCTGATGTGTTTCATCAGTCCGCCCATAAAGTAATATGCCTCTTTGCTGAGCCCGTATTCATCGGATTTGTCGGCAAACACATCTTTTCCCTCCTGAAACAGGGAGAAGGAAAGATGAAGACCCGATCCGTGAACTCCGGTTTTTGGTTTTGGCATAAAGGTTGCGTGAAGACCATGACGTTTTGCAATCGTACGGATAGCAAATTTGGCAGTCATCAGCTGATCTGCCGTCCGAAGTGCTGCAGCCGGACAGAAATCCAGTTCGTGCTGGCCTGCCGCTACCTCGTGGAAGGAAGACTCAACGTCGATTCCCATTTCTTCGAGAGTCAGCACCATATCGCGCCGCGCGTTTTCTCCCAGGTCCAGCGGTCCAAGATCCAGATAACCGCCTTTGCTCCGCCGTCCTCATCGGTGTGGAACAGGAAAAATTCACACTCCGGTGAGATTTCAAACTCATAACCCATCGCTTTCGCTTCGGAAATTACCTTCTGAAGGATGGTTCGGGAACTCTTTGCATAAAGATTCCCCTCTCTATCATACACATCACAGATCAATCTTGCAACCTTTCCTTGCTGCGGACGCCACGGAAGTATTGCAAAGGTGTCGAGATCCGGGTGCAGAAACATGTCTGCTTCCTCGATGGTGACAAATCCTTCGAACGAAGAGCCATCGAAAACGCACTGATTATTCAGGGCTTTTTCCAGCTGTCCGGCGGTGATGGCCATATTTTTCATCATTCCAAACATATCGGTAAACTGCAGGCGGATAAATTCAACATCTTCTTCCTCCGCCATCTGAAGGATCGCTTCCTTCGTATACTTTGCCATATCGATTCTCTCCTTTATCAAAGACGATTCTAAACGAAAAGGGTGTTTTCACGCGGCAGGGCAGAAAGACACCTTGCGTAAAAACACCCTTGTTTTGGGCATATTATAGCAGTTTTTCGCGTGTTTTGTCAAGAAAAACTTAGAGATTCGTGTATCCCATCAGGGATTCATCGACTGCCTTTGCTGCCTCGCGTCCCTCGCGGATCGCCCATACGACCAGGGACTGGCCGCGGTGCATATCGCCTGCGGTGAAGACATTTTCTTTTGTTGTCTGGTATTTTCCGTCATCTGTCTTCACGTTGGTGCGCTGGTTGACTTCCACTTTAAATGCATCGGTCACATATTTCTGGGATCCTAAAAAGCCTGCTGCAATAAGAACGAGATCTGCCGGGAGAATCTCTTCGGTTCCCTCAACCGGAACCATCATCATGCGGCCGGATTTCTCATCTTTTTTCGGTGTCAGTTTTACGGTCTTGATCTGGCAGACTTCACCTTTTTTGTTTTTGATAAATTCCGTTACGGTTGTCTGGTAAATCCGCGGATCATGGCCGAATACGGCGATTGCCTCTTCCTGGCCGTAATCCGTCTTGCAGATCTTCGGCCACTCCGGCCACGGATTGTTCTCGGCACGCTGATCCGGTGCTTTCGGCATCATCTCAAGCTGTGTCACAGATTTGGCACCGAGACGGATGGAAGTTCCGACACAGTCATTACCGGTGTCGCCGCCTCCGATGACAACAACGTGTTTGCCCTTGGCATCGATGTAGGCATGATCCTCAAAATTGGAATCCAGAAGACTCTTCGTTACGGAAGTCAGGAAATCGACAGCAAAGTAGATGCCCTTTGCATCTCTTCCCTCTGCCTTGATATCTCTTGGATTTGCCGCACCGCAGCAGAGCAGGACACGGTCAAATTCTTTTAAGAGTTTGTCAGCTTTTACATCTTTTCCGATATCAGCATTCGTCACAAACTCGATGCCCTCGGCCTTCATCAGATCCACACGGCGGTCGATGACGCTCTTATCGAGTTTCATGTTCGGAATACCGTAGCGTAAAAGTCCGCCCACGCGGTCGCGGCGTTCAAAGACCGTAACAGAATGGCCGCGGCGGTTGAGCTGCATCGCTGCTGCAAGGCCGGAAGGACCGCTTCCTACAACGGCAACGCGTTTTCCGGTGCGCACTTTCGGCGGCTGCGGCGTAATCAGGCCGGTTGCCCATGCGTTTTCGATGATCGCGCGTTCATTTTCCTTCGTGCAGACCGGGTCTCCGTTTACGTTGCATGTACAGGCTGCTTCGCAGAGTGCCGGGCAGACACGGGAGGTAAATTCCGGAAAACAGTTTGTCTTGGTGAGGCGGCGGTATGCCTGCTCATAGTTTCCAAGATACACAAGGTCATTCCACTCCGGAACGAGGTTCTGCAGCGGACAGCCGGAGGCCATTCCCGCAATCATGGTTCCCGCCTGGCAGAACGGTACACCGCATGCCATACAGCGGGCAGCCTGCATCTGCTGTTCCTTTTTCGGGAGCTGCAGATGAAATTCCTTAAAGTTTTTGATACGCTCAAGCGGGGCAACGGTGTTTCCCGTCTTGCGCTGATATTCCATAAATCCAGTTGGCTTACCCATAATTCTTCTTCCTCCTACTTACGCATGCTTTCGTAAAATGCTTCAATCTGTGCCTGTTCGCTGCTAAGGCCCTTGTCTTCCATCTGGGCACTCAGCATCATCATGCGCTTATAGTCATTCGGAATGATCTTCTTGAATTTCGGCAGATATTCGTCAAAGTGTGTGAGAATTTCTTTACCTTTTTCAGAGCCGGTGTGTGCGACGTGTTTTTCAATCATGTTTTTCAGCTCTGCAATATCGTATTTGCTTTCTACCAGTTCAATCGAAATCATTTCCTTGTTCAAATTGCGGTACAGGTTGCTCTTTTCATCCAGGACATAAGCGATACCGCCGCTCATGCCGGCTGCAAAGTTCTTTCCGGTTGCGCCGAGGACAACGACACGGCCGCCGGTCATATACTCGCATCCATGCTCACCGACACCCTCGACAACGGCGTAAGCACCGGAGTGTCTGACACAGAAACGCTCTCCTGCGATACCGTTGATGTACGCCTCACCGCTCGTTGCGCCGTAGAGGGCAACGTTTCCGACGATGATGTTTTCTTCCGGTTTATACTTTCTTGCTTTCGGCGGGTAGACAACCAGTTTTCCGCCGGAGAGGCCTTTTCCGAAGTAATCGTTCGAATCGCCCTCAAGTTCCAGGGTCAGTCCTTTTGGAATAAATGCTCCGAAGCTCTGTCCGCCGGCACCCTTGCACTGTACGGTGTACGTATCCGGCTCCAGAGAGGTGCCGAATTTTCTGGTGATCTCGGCACCAAGAATCGTTCCCACGGTACGATCGGTGTTGGTGATCTCGACTTTGACGGTCTTCTTCTCTTTCTTATCCATTGCCGGACCGAATTTCTTTAAGAGTACCTTCTCATCCAGGGTTGCGCCAAGTTTGAAGTCGTAAACATCTTTCGGATCGAACGTTACCTTCTCGCCTGCTTTTGCAAACGGATTGTTCAGGATCTGGCTTAAGTCTACGCGGTCTGCGTGCTCGTTCGTCACTTTATCATTTCTCTTTAAGAGGTCGGAACGGCCGACCATCTCGTCAACGGTGCGGAAGCCAAGTTTTGCCATGTATTCCCGCATCTCTTCTGCGATGAAGTGCATGAAGTTGATGACGTACTCCGGTTTGCCGCGGAAACGTTTGCGCAGCTCCGGGTTCTGGGTTGCAATACCCATCGGGCAGGTATCGAGGTTGCAGACACGCATCATAACGCATCCCATCGTTACAAGCGGTGCGGTCGCAAAACCGAATTCCTCGGCGCCAAGGAGTGCTGCAATCACAACGTCACGGCCGCTCATCAGCTTACCATCAGTCTCGATCATGACACGGTTGCGGAGGCCGTTTTTGATCAGCGTCTGATGGGTCTCGGCAAGGCCTAACTCCCATGGAAGTCCTGCATTGTGGATGGAACTTCTCGGTGCTGCTCCCGTTCCTCCATCATATCCGGAAATCAGGATAACCTGTGCTCCGGCTTTTGCAACACCTGCTGCGACAGTACCAACACCTGCTTCGGATACCAGTTTAACGGAGATTCTTGCATTCACATTCGAGTTTTTCAGGTCATAAATCAGCTGTGCAAGGTCCTCGATGGAGTAGATGTCGTGGTGCGGCGGCGGGGAAATCAGGGATACACCCGGTGTGGAGTGACGTGTTTTTGCAATCCACGGGTAAACCTTTCCGGCCGGTAAGTGGCCGCCCTCGCCCGGTTTTGCACCCTGGGCCATCTTGATCTGGATCTCTTTTGCACTGACAAGGTATTTGCTGGTAACGCCGAATCTTCCCGATGCTACCTGTTTGATCGCGGAGCATCTCTCCGGGGATTCGAGACGGTCATCACTCTCACCGCCCTCACCAGTGTTGGATTTTCCATGCAGACGGTTCATGGCAATTGCCAGTGTCTCATGTGCCTCCTGGGAAATAGAACCGTAGGACATCGCACCTGTTTTGAATCGTTTTACGATAGAATCTACGCTCTCAACTTCTTCGAGCGGAACGCCCTGCTCCGGATAATCGAAGTCCATCAGGCTCCGCAGATAGCCGCTCTCCTCGCTGTCGACCATTGCTGTGTACTCTTTGAACATCTTGTAGTCGCCGCGTCTTGTGGACTCCTGCAGTGTATGAATGGTGCGCGGATTGTAGCGGTGCTCCTCGCCCTGGCTTCTCGATTTATGACGGCCGATACTGTCCAGTGTCAGATCGGTAGACAGCTCCAGCGGATCGAATGCCTGGGAATGACGCTCATCGACATCTTTTGCAATGTCTTCCAAGGTAATACCGCCGACACGGCTGACCGTACCGGTGAAGTATTTGTCGATGACATCTGCTGAGATACCGATGGCCTCGAAGATCTGGGAACCCTGATACGACTGGATCGTGGAGATACCCATCTTCGCTGCGATTTTTACGATACCAGAGATGACTGCGTGGTTGTAATCTTCAACGGCTGCGTAGTAATCTTTCTTGATCATACCCTCTTCGATCAGCTCATGGATCGTGTCGAGTGCCAGATACGGGTTGATTGCGCAGGCACCGTAGCCGAGCAGTGTTGCGAAATGGTGCACCTCGCGCGGCTCGCCGGACTCCAGAATAATCGCAAGAGAAGTTCTCTTTTTCGTTTTTACCAGATGCTGATGAACCGCAGATACAGCCAGGAGGGATGGAATCGCCACATGGTTCTCATCGACACCGCGGTCAGAGAGAATCAGGATGTTGGCTCCTGCCCGGTGTGCACGGTCAACCTCGACGAAAAGGCGGTCCATCGCACGGTCAAGCGGTGCGCTCTTGTAGTAGGTGATCGGAACGGTCACTGCCTTGAAGCCTTCGACTTTCATGTTCTTGATCTTCAGCATATCGGTATTGGTCAGGATCGGATTGTTGATCTTTAATACCTGGCAGTTCTTCGGCTCCTCCTCAAGCAGGTTTCCGTCACGTCCGACGTAAACGCTTGTGGAAGTTACGATCTCCTCACGGATGCAGTCGATCGGCGGGTTGGTAACCTGTGCGAAGAGCTGTTTGAAATAGTTGAACAGCGGCTGATGCTCATGGGAGAGAACGGCAAGCGGGGTATCGATACCCATCGAAGCGGTTGCCTCGACACCGTTTAATGCCATCTTTCCGATGGAGGAACGGTACTCCTCGTAGGTGTAGCCGAACGCTTTCTGCAGGCGCATCCGCTCTTCTTTCGTGTACTCTTCGACCGGCAGATTCGGGATTTTGATATCCTTTAACTGTACCAGATAACTGTCGAGCCATTCGCCGTACGGCTGTTTCTTTGCGTAATATTCTTTGACTTCCTCATCGTTTAAGACTTTTCCCTGTACGGTGTTGACGAGAAGCATCTTGCCCGGATGGAGACGCTCTTTTAAGACGATTTTTTCTTCCGGAACTTCCAGAACACCGACCTCAGAGGAGAGGATCAGAAATCCATCGTTAGTGATGTAGTAACGGGAAGGACGAAGACCGTTGCGGTCAAGCACTGCTCCCATCACATCTCCGTCGGAGAACAGGATCGATGCCGGTCCGTCCCACGGCTCCATCATCGTTGCATAATACTGATAGAAATCACGTTTCTCCTGGGAAATCGTATCGTTGTTTGCCCATGGCTCCGGGATCGTGATCATGACAGCCAGCGGAAGATCCATACCGCTCATGGTCAGGAACTCGAGTGTATTGTCGAGCATCGCGGAGTCAGAACCCTGTGTGTTGACAACCGGCAGCACTTTATGAAGTTCATCCTGCAGCATCGGGGAAGACATCGTCTCCTCACGGGCCAGCATCTTGTCAGCATTTCCGCGGATGGTGTTGATCTCACCGTTGTGTACGATGAAACGGTTCGGATGTGCTCTTTCCCAGCTCGGGTTGGTGTTTGTACTGAACCGTGAATGCACCATGGCGATGGCAGATTCATAATCTGTATCCTGCAGATCACGGAAGAAAGTGCGGAGCTGTCCTACGAGGAACATACCTTTGTATACGATGGTACGGCTGGAAAGGGATGGCACATAGGTGTTGTCGTTGCTCTGTTCGAAAACACGGCGTACGACGTACAGACGACGGTCGAAAGCGATTCCCTTTTCCACATCCTCCGGTTTTTTGATGAATGCCTGCATGATGTAAGGCATACACTCTCTTGCCTTATGGCCGAGAACTTCCGGAACGGTCGGCACGGTTCTCCATCCAAGGAGTTCCAGTCCCTCTTTTTCCACGATGATCTCAAACATCTTTTTTGCCTGGTTCCGTTTCAGCTCATTTTGTGGGAAGAAGAATACGCCGACGCCGTATTCCCGTTCTCCGCCTAATGAAAAACCGAGGGTCAAACAGGCTTTGGAAAAGAATTTGTGCGATATCTGCAACAAGATTCCTACTCCGTCTCCTGTTTTACCCTCGGCGTCTTTGCCGGCTCTATGTTCAAGATTTTCTACGATTTTTAATGCGTTTTCTACGGTCGCATGGGATTTTTCACCTTTGATGTTCACGACTGCTCCGATACCGCAGTTGTCGTGTTCAAAGGAAGAACGGTACAGCCCTTCTTCTCCCATGACACGCTCTTTACTCTGTGTCATACGGCTTCCCTTCCTTTACCTTTTCT